>ERZ773243.152-NODE-152-length-97999-cov-22.394481_pt1 | contig 97999 bp, 93 predicted proteins | sample MGYA00580520_ERZ773243 | MGnify/ENA primary metagenome ERZ773243 (study PRJEB29015, sample SAMEA2737747) | human gut metagenome | biome: human gut; feature: human-associated habitat; material: faeces | place: China | collected 2012 ... | reverse complement strand
AGTTATTAAGACCTTGGAGATGGTCTCTAAAAACTACTACTATATAATACGAGGTGATTAACATGTTTTCTGAAGCATTAAGGATATTGGATAATAATACTGCCGAACTGATGGCTGACAGGTTTAAGGCACAGCTTGAAAATGCCAAAATTGAAGTAAAGGCTGTAAAACACGAATTAAAAACTACCAGGAAGGAAGTTACAGCAGCCAGACAGGAATTAAAAATCACCAAGCAGGAAGTTAATGCTGCTAAACAGGAAGCAAATGCTGCTAAACAGGAAGTGGATGCTGCTAAACAGAAAGTGGATGCTGCTAAACAGAAAGTGGATGCTGCCAATGAAAGAGCTGAAAACGAAGCTAAGGCCAGGATTGCAGCTGATGCCAAAGTTGCCGAGCTTCAAGCTCAAATCAAAGAGCTTAAAGAAAAGTATGAATTGACGAATTGAACATGTTCTGTCGTCAACATATAATATTTCATGAATTGTCATATAAGCAATAGCTATAGTCTGGCAATATACAATACCAACCCGGACATACCACAATGATATATCCGGGTTGTTGCAGTCCTTTTAATTTGGACTGCATTTCACATTATATTCTTATTATTTCCATACAATACCCAACTTTCCTTATACATCTAATCTGTAAATTCACCCCCGCTGCTTTTAATTTATTTCTCAGTGAACGCACATGAGTACAATTTCCCTTCCTTTATAAAATACTTTTCTTTGTGCATAATTGATTTCAAGTCCCTCAATTAAGATTCTTTTCATGTGGAAGATCATATTTTTCAATTACTGGATATTCCCGCAAAACCTCAATGATTTTTTCAAATATTTCTTCCTCATGCTACTCAAAATCAATCACCAACAGACGTCCTATAGAATTCACTTCCCCTCTGAATATAAAAAACGGAGACGAAATCTTTCAAATCTCGCCCCCGCTTTCATTCATGCATTAGTGCACATCTGATACGCTATTATTTATTTGTTCTTTTTCTTCTTGAAGCAAGTAATCCAAGAATCACTGCAAATGCTCCTGCTAATGCAATGAGATAACCAAATACATTCGTTGTATCTCCGGTTTCTACGGATTTTGTTGTCTTTACTGCATTGTTAGTTCCGGTTGCATCTGCTTTCTTCACATCGTTGTAGGCAATTGCATAATCAGAGAATTTGTCGGTCTCAAATGTAAAAGTCTGTGTCTTCTCATCATATGTGCCTTCGATGATCTCAGCTTTTCCGTCATGGTATCTGATAATATAATAGGTACGCTTTACCTTGCTGTCTTTATTGATCAGATTTTCCGGAATCTGTACGAAAATTTTAACCTTATCGGCTGTGCTGTGAAGCTGTACACCATCATCGGTTACACCATTCACTGTCATATATTTATACAAGCTGATATCAATGTACTGACCAATTGTGCAGCCTGCCTTAGATGCGGTATCTGTCATTGCGGTCTTTGATTCATTAGATACTGTAGCAGAAGCATCTTTTACAGTTAATACAACATCTACACCTCATCAGTACGTCTAAATGTAATACCGTCATGTGTATAATCATGGAATGTAAAACTTGGTTCTGCGGCATTACCACCATTTCCCGCATTGACTCCGTCCTGACCATAGACTGTCAGTGTCCTTCCTTTCGGGATATAAATATATGCGGTTGCATTTTCCGCAATTTTAAGTCCATTATAATGTGATTTGTCCTCATTTAATGTCAAATCACTGTTCATATAATAGATACCATTACTTAACTGTGCCCCTGCATCTGATGATGTCAGTTCATACATCTTAAGCCCTGTACTGCCTGCCAGTGATGACAGTGCTGTGGTAGTATCATTATAGGTTGTTGCCGCCTGAACACTTGTCAAAGTGTTTGGAATAACACCAGATGTAAAAATCATTGCAGTTGATAATATACCTGCCAATGCTTTCTTCATATTCGTTTTGAATTTATTCAAACTCTGTCTCGCCGCATACAGTACATGTTCTTTCAAGACTCTGTTACTGCTGTATGTTTTCCTATTGCTACACCATCTTTAATTTTAAATTCTACTGTATACAATTCTCCGCTCTTTTTGTTCTCTTTTGCCATTGCAATTGCATAAAATACAAAATTTGTCATTTTTTCATTAGCATTTTTATCTCCCAATATAACTACATCTTCGATAAATACATCTTCCGATAATGTTGTCTTTACTAATTCCAATACATCCGGATCATAATACATTCTGAATTCAAATCCCGATGTTCCCTGATTATTGTTATATGATACCGTTACTTTTACTGTATCCCCTTCACTGCCCTGTGCTGAAGTTACAGCAAGCTCTCATACGTTTGCATCGCCTGCAAATGCATTGCCTGCTGACACTATAACAGTTGTTGCAATAAGGCATAAGCTTAAAAATGCAGCTATAACAATTACAATTACTATATTCGTTGATTTAACCGTATCTGATGAATTTACCTCTATTAAAGAAACACTATTTTCTTCTGTACCGTTTATATCTTTACTGATGTTCTCATTTTTGCCGCCGTCAGAGTTCGTATCTTTTAAAGTCTCATTGTTTTTACTGTCCGATTTATCCATGCTGTCTGATTTATTTATACTGTCTGATTGACCTTTAACTCCAGCCTGTTCTTCCGGCGTATTCTGTAAATTCTGTTTATTTTGTGCGTTCTTATCTGCGTTCTTATCTGAAAACTGTACTTTTATGTCTGTATTGACATCTTCAAGATTAGAATCGCAAGTGTCAAACTCATCAATATAAACCGACTCATAAGTTAATTCTTTCTCATTCTCACGATTTATTTTAAAGGTTATAGAAAACACAGTTCCCGCGTCTTTACAATCCTTTGCCTGTGCATATGCGTATCCCACAATTCCGGGATTTGATACCATCTCAAACTTTACATTAACAGTATCCCCTTCATAATTTTTTTGCTGTTTTTATTATATATTAAGCAAAAACTAAAATGGTGTAATTCAACGTAGAACGCTGTTTTCACGACGCATAATGTTTGTTTTTGCATAAAAAAAGACAATTATCCATTTTTTATTGATAATTGTCTTTTTTATAATCTTTATTTATTTTTATAACTCATACCATCATTCTTCTTAAGCTGCTATATCCGTAACATCTCATGCTCATGAATTTCTCACTATATTTTTCAAAATTAGTATATGAATGTTCAAATTGTCTTGAATAAAGATGTGCAATATCAACCTGCTCGGTCTTTGAAAGTTTTTTGCCATTAGCCGCCCACGCTGCAACATCAAGATGTCGTAATGCTGCATATCCGATTATCGCATTTTTTACTTTAAGCACAATATTAATATCATAAACTGCATCCAGAAAATACCGGTAAATATAGTACATAAGAAGCTGCCTGTACTCAAACTGTCTGTCATTATAATATTCTTCAAACTCAATTACATATTTTTCATATGATGAACCATCATGACAAGATTTCATAAACTTTTCCTGAATATCACAATACTTCAGCCAGTCCGGATTAATCACTTCCATTCCGTCAAACTTTTCAAAAAATCTGCCTATATCTTTAAAGCCTCTGAACGAATCATATGTTTTCTTTTTCTTTGCATCAGCTATAATCTTATCAAGTATTTTTTCATCTTTAAAAGATTTTACAACATTGGCAATCAAATCGTCCCTTTCATCATCCATATGCTTCTGTATGCGTATAGCATATTCAATAAGTATAAGACAGACTTCATCAGGTGTATATTTTTTATTCTGAATAATATCATATGCACATTTCCTTGCATTACGAAGCTGCATATACAAAAAACCATCTATATCATTATAGCCTGTTAGCGGCTTACCGTCCTCTTCCTCGTCAAATGTCAGAACTTTATCATAATTAAATATTATCTCGCCAGCCGTCTTGCATGATGGTGCAATTCCTATCTCTTTCACACTTCCGTATTCATTAATAAATCGCGGAAATTCCGCACACGTATCACACAGCTTGTCTTCTCCCAACGCAATATACAAATCACACAGATTATTATCGTTAAGAAACGGACATCTTCCGTTTTGAAGTGTAAATGTGCAGCCTCCTTCTTTTTCGGGAACCATGACACTCTTTAACCTTTTGCCAAAATTTCCATCCACAGTCTTATAATATCTGTAGGATTTATCATCTACATCTACGTCCCATCCCGCACAACATGTATCGGTACACGCACCTGCAATGCACTTAAAATCTTTATAATAATGTGGTGTAACTATTTTCATACTTCTGCCTTTCATACATACCATTTATTTCATAAGATTACGATGCCTGACATCCAAATCTTAACTTGATTTACACTATGCAATAATGTTAATATGTTTAGAAGAATATCGCAATACAAAAGGAGGAGAAAATGCGAAAATATATGCTCGCAGCACTATGCTGCATAATGTCGCTTTTTATTCTTACCGGATGTAAATCATCTGTTCCGGAAAATACTGTTTTTTCCGTTGATGACTTATCCGGCAAGAAAATCGGTGTACAGCTTGGAACTACAGGTGACACATTAGTTTCTGACTATGAAGAAGATGGTTCCGGCACAGTAGTTGAACGTTATAATAAAGGTAACGATGCAATCCTTGCATTAAAACAGGGTAAAATCGATGCCGTTGTTATTGATGTCCAGCCTGCACAATCATTTGTCAAGACAAATTCTGAACTTATGATACTTAATGAAGAATTTGTTACAGAAGATTACGCCATGTGTATCTCAAAAAACAAGCCTGAGCTTAAAGCTTCCATTAACGAGGCATTAAATGTAATTAAAGCAAACGGCACTCTTGATAAAATCATTGACAATTATATCGGTGAAAATGCCGGAAAAACACCTTATATTTCACCTGACGGTGTAAAGCGTAACGGCACTCTCGTAATGGCTACAAACGCTTACTTTAAGCCATACGAATATTATGATAACGGTAAGATAGTCGGTATTGATGCCGATATGGCTCAGGCTGTCGCTGATTATCTTGGAATGAACTTAAAGATTGAAGATATGGAATTTGATTCAATCATTACCGCTGTCCAGTCAGGAAAAGCCGACTTCGGTGCTGCCGGAATGACCGTAACAGCCGAAAGACTTAAAAATATTGATTTCTCTGATACATATACAACTTCAAAACAGGTTGTAATCGTAAGAGATAATGATGCCATTAAGAATTCCGGCAATGTAGTTGAAAAATTCAAAAATGATTTCCTTACAGATAACAGATATCAGTTTGTGCTTACAGGTTTGAAAAATACTGTTTTAATTGCATTCTGTGCTGCTCTTATGGGTATCGTGATAGGTTTTGTAGTTGCTGTTATACGTTCAACACACGATAAGACAGGAACTCTTAAAATAGGTAATTTTATATGTAACCTCTACCTTACAATAATCCGTGGTACACCAACTATGGTTCAGCTCCTGATTATTTATTATGTAATATTTGGTTCAGTAAGTATTAACAAAATACTTGTAGCAATTCTTGCATTCGGTATTAACTCAGGTGCTTACGTTGCCGAAATTTTCCGTTCCGGAATTATGTCAATCGACAACGGACAGTTTGAGGCTGCAAGCAGCCTTGGTCTTTCATACAAAAAGACTTTTATATATGTAATACTTCCTCAGGCATTTAAAAATGTACTTCCTGCACTTGCCAATGAATTTATTGTTCTCTTAAAAGAGACTTCAATCAGTGGTTATATCGGTCTTACAGACCTTACGCGAGGCGGAGATATTATAAGAAGCATCACTTATGATGCAATGCTCCCACTTCTTGTTGTAGCATTAGTTTATCTTGTAATGGTTGTAATTCTTTCGGCACTGGTTAAAAAACTTGAAAGGAGATTAAGAAGCAATGAGCGATAATAACTCAAACGATAATATTATCTTAAAAGTTGAAGGCTTGAAAAAAGTTTTCGGCGACCATGTTGTACTTGAAAATATCAATACAACAGTAAAAAAGGGTGAAGTAATTGCAATTATCGGACCTTCAGGCTGCGGTAAATCAACATTTTTACGTTCACTCAATCTCCTTGAAAAACCTACAGAAGGCCATATTTATTTTCATGGAACAGATATAACCGATAAAAATGTTAATATTAACAAACTTAGGGAAAAAATAGGAATGGTATTCCAGCATTTTAACCTTTTCCCTAATATGACAGTAAAGAAAAATATCATGCTTGCTCCTGTCCAGTTAAAGCTTATGAGCGAAGAAGAAGCAAATAAGAAAGCATTGGAACTTCTTGAACGTGTAGGGCTTTCCGACAAGGCTGACACTTATCCTAACATGCTCTCAGGCGGTCAGAAACAGCGTGTTGCCATTGCCCGTGCCATGGCTATGAATCCTGACGTTATGCTCTTTGACGAACCAACATCGGCACTTGATCCTGAGATGGTCGGCGAAGTTCTCGGAATTATCAAAGAGCTTGCAGAATCAGGCATGACAATGCTTATAGTTACACATGAGATGGGATTTGCAAAAGAAGTAGCTAACCGCTGTATGTTCTTTGCTGACACCAAAATCATGGAAGAAAATACTCCAAAAGAGCTTTTTGAAAATCCTCAGACACCACGATTACAGGATTTCCTCTCAAAGGTACTTTAATTTTAACTGTCAGTACTAAACTTCAGGCATAAAAAAACTGCTGACCCGGATAAATAACGGTCAGCAGTTTTTTATGTTCAATTATTTACATTCAATTATTTAATATTCTTCTTCATAGCATCGAGTTCATCATCAATGCTCTTTGCATCATTCTTAAATTCATTGACGGACTTGTTGTTTTTCTTTGAATCGCCATTGTTTTTATTTGATGCAAACAACACTTTGGCAACAAATCCTGCCCCACCAAATATAAGAACAAGAATTAAAACCCACTCATATAAAGACATTGTTACAAGACGGATATCTGTATTAAGTATTACTGCTGCAAGTATAAGAATCACAGAAATAGCAGTAAATACTTTCGATGCAAACGAACTTGTCGCAAACATCCATATAATTCCGATAATAAGCGGAACTATCACAAGACCTGAACTGATACGGATTCCTGCTACTGAAAATCCGCCATAACCAAACCAGCTTGAATGTACAATCACTTTCTGTGAAAAAATAAATAATCCCACAGCAAGCATTACAATCCCTCCAACAAATTGTAACAATTCATTCTTTGTTTCCTTCAATTTTTCTACCCCTTTCAATTTTATTTAATCTATTGTATTATTTATACTAAGATTCTTAATAAATACCCTTCTGCGGCATCTACAACAAAACTTTTGACGGAGGATACCGACATTGAAAAATATACTTAAAAATATCTACAACGATATAATGCACATCAAAACATTCATCATTATATTTATCATTGCATTTATCTCGTTAAATCTATTATTTCATAAAATATGCCTGATTTCAATAATAACCGGATTTCCATGCCCCGGATGTGGTATGACAAGAGCGTTTGTAAACCTTTTGACATTTCATTTCAAAGACGCATTTTACTGGAGTCCATCCATATTTTTATGGGTACCGCTGTTAATTTATGGCATTTTAAACAGATATATTTTCAAGTGCTCAAATAATATTTTCACAATTCTTTTATGTATAACAGGAATTATTACTATTATTATTTATATTGTAAGAATGATTACACTTTATCCTGACAACGCACCAATGGTTTATTACGAAAATAATATTATGCACTTGCTTTCTTATGGTTTATCACATATAAAATAATACTTCCTGCTACTATAAACAAAGAAATAAACTGTGATGTTGAAAGATTACCAACTGTCCCCCTCACGTCATTTCGTAGAAATTCAACAAGAAATCTTCCTATTCCGTACAAAAACATATAAATGCATCCTATATCTCCTGAAACCATGCCAAATCCCGTTTTTGCCTTCAAACTGCTCTCTTTTGCTTTCTTGAATACAACATCTGCGAGTATAATGAGGATTATCGCTATCGCAAAGTCTCCTGCTGCAGATATAAGCTGTGTCGGAATCAGTTTTATTCCTGCCGGTGCAAGACTGTCTTCAGGAAATACCACACCAAACACTGAATCTGTAGGTCTTCCGTAACAACACCCTGCAAGAAAACATCCGATTCTTCCAAAAGCCTGTGCAAGTGCCACTTCCGGCATAACAATATCAAAATAATCCAGGAATTTTAACTTCTTCACTTTGCAATAAAGCATGCAGCAAAGAACACCCGAAATAATTCCTCCATATACTACAAATCCTTCTGAACCGATTACGGCTAGCGGATTTTGCAAAAACTCTTTAAGACTTACAATTATATATAAAATCTTAGCTCCAAGGAATCCTCCGACAGCCGCTATAATTGCAAGATCTATTATCGCTTCTTCTTTCATTCCTTTCTTTTTTGCTCTATATTCTCCCAGAAATAAAGCAAGTATAAATCCAATCCCTATCATAAGCCCGTAGCCGTGAACGCCAAATCTGCCTATGTAAAATAAATCTTTTTTCATAAATCCTCCATGTGTGACTATATCTTTATTTTTATATAGCCCAGATATTTTATTACTTAAAAATTTTACCGCATTCCCAAATCAGTATATGCTTTCTGGATTCTTTCTCTTACTTCTCTAAAAAATCCATCTGCATCTGATGACATATACGGTGTGACAAAAAATGTTTTTAATGTATACATGCACAAAATTCTTAATTGCTGCTCGTCTAAATTCAATGCAGCACTCTTAATCTGCTTGAGATAAACATGCCATAAAATTATAAATTCCCTGTATGGCTCACCCTCATGCATATCAATCCATTTTTTTACTTTTATCTTAAACAGATTGTCCTTGTTGCACTGTCCTTTTTGAAGAATATATTTAAAATGCGTATCATCTTCCCAATATCTTCCAAGCGGAAACATCCTGCAGACCCCGGGTCTTGCATCATGTATTGCACATCTGTTGTCACTAAGCAGAAATCCACACGCATTAGTATCAGGGTTCATTCTCATATTCGGAAGCATAATCCCGTCAACAATATTTATCTCTATCTTATCATTAATAAGCTCGTTAAATGACTTTCCCGTCTTTTGTGTCAATCTGTATACATCATATGGGTCAAGCACTATTGAAGCTTCCATTCCCTTACAACATACCTGCCTGCACCCGGCACAATTGCCTGTATCTACCTTTACACAGTCATTTTCCGAATAAAGTTTTCCGTCAGATATTTCTTCAAGACTTTCCTGTCTAATCATATTCTTTTACTCCGTTTCTTTTGCAAATATCGAAAAGACAGCATTTTGTGCAATGCGGCTTTGTTCTTGCCGTACAGACATCACGCCCGTGACAGACCAGCCTGTGGCACAAATCGCTTCCATCTTCCGGCGGAACTATCTTCCATAATGCCATCTCTACTTTTTTTGGCTCTTTTTCGTCTTTTACAAGACCAATTCTGTTTGACAGCCTTATGCAATGTGTATCCGTTACTATAGCAGGCTTCCCAAACACATCTCCCATTATAAGATTGGCACTCTTTCTTCCTACCCCCGGCAGCTTTAAAAGTAAATCAAAATCATCCGGTACTCTGTCATTAAATTGTTCATGCAGCATTTTCATACATGCACTTATGTCTTTTGCTTTACTTTTGCCGAGTCCGCATGGATGAACTATTTTTTCAATATCATCAACATCTGCCCCGGCAAGTGCTGCCACTGACGGATATTTTTCAAATAATCCGGCAACAACCACGTTGACTCTCGCATCAGTACACTGTGCCGCAAGCCTTACACTTACAAGCAGCTTCCATGCTTCATCATAATCGAGTGTACAGCCTGCATCCGGATATTCTTTTTTTAGTCTATCTATAACTTCAAGTGCTAACTGTTTTTTAGTCATAACCAGTAATACTACTCCTTTATGCGATTACCGCTTTCCTGTCTTTTTAAGTTTATCACGCATATAGATAAAACTCAATAACAAAAGCTGGCAGGTTTTTGATACCTGTACACCGATATCAGAAACCTGCCAGACAATTAAGATAAATAAATTATTTATTCCATTCTGTAACTTTTTCTTTAAGCCAGTTACACCATTCGTCTACTCCCTCACCTGTTTTTGCGGAAATAGGGAATATTTTAAGATTCGGATTGCGTTTGTACGCATACTCACGCACTTTTTCCATATCAAAATCAAAATAATCGCAGACATCAATTTTGTTGATTATCATTGCATCGCAAATTGTAAACATAAGCGGATATTTAAGCGGCTTATCATCACCCTCAGGCACTGACAATATACATACATTCATTGATGCACCTGTGTCAAATTCAGCCGGACAGACAAGATTTCCTACATTTTCAAGGATTGCAAGGTCAAGGTCTTTTGTATCAAGTTCCTTAACGCCCTGTCTTGTCATATCGGCATCAAGATGACACATTCCGCCTGTATGAAGCTGTATTGACTTTGCATTGGTCTTTTCGGCTATTGTATATGCATCTACATCTGAATCTATATCAGCTTCCATAACTCCGATTTTTAAATCTTTTTCAAGACGGTTTATCGTCTGTACAAGCGTTGTTGTTTTTCCGCTTCCCGGTGCCGACATAAGATTTAAAAGAAATGTCTTTTCACTTTTTAACTCTTTTCTCAGCTTTTCAGCATCCGCATCATTATCTGCAAATACACTCTGCTTAACTTCAATAATCTTCATTTTGTCTGTCATTACATATTGCTCCTGTCTGCTGCTTCTTTATAATATCTGAAATCCGTAAAAATTTCACCCTTATACGGATTTGTCTTAGTCTTTACTGACTTATAAATGATGTATGCAAGTGCAATCACATTAACAATGAGTGCTGTAGCAGATACTATTGTCATTGCTGTAGGGTCAGCATTTACTGATGTTCCCGCTGCAATTCCGTTTAATGTTCCGTCAGCATACTGCTTTGTAAGTGTTGCCCATGGATAAATCTGTGTTCCGTCTGACATTGTTTCCTGGAAAAGAGGGAACACCTGTGCAAACATACACCATACACACAATGTATTTGCCCTGTTCATAATCCAGCCACCCTTGTTCCAGCAAAGTGCTGCAATTGTAGGTGCAAGTAAAAGTGCTACACCACAGAACCATGAATGTGTTGGGAGACAGTTGTATGTATAAGCAAAATTCCATACATCGTAAACAAGGATATATACCCATATCATATCAGGCCATATCATATCTTTTTTATCTTTTGATGAATATACTGCCCACCAGCCAGTCATACAGAATATGTTAATCAGACCTGCAATACCATTCATTACATTGTGCCATCCACCATAAAGCCATACATCTTCTGATGAAAGCCACCACTTATACCATCCGTTGATTGCTGATTCAAAATCACTTGCAACAGCAATAAGAATATTAATTGCAACTATTACAAACGGATATGCCTTAAACCAATGTGTCTTACCGATTCCCCAGCCATACTTTATCATCATAAAACCAATACAACCTGCAAGTGATGCATAAAGCTTCATATAGTGGAACCAGCCGTTCATATAAACATGTGTCTGGTTTTCAACAGCCCATGTCTGTCCTGCTGCCGCACATGCTGCAATGACAATAAAATATATTGTAAGCACAACCGGTACAGCACCAAATATTATAAGGCCACCACGCTTTGTACGTCTTGCAACCTCATTTAAAAGTATAAGTCCTACAAGGACTAAAATCATTGCTCCCCATTGATAGAGAGCATTTCCTCCGTAAACATGAAATAACATAGATTTCTCCTCCTTTGTTTATCAGCACGCTTCGATTTCTTTTATATTGCACTCATTTCCTACCGCAAGCCACGTATTATAACCTTTACAGTATGGACATTGTCTTCCATATTGCACTGTAGGATAAGTCTTTTCACAGTCATCGCAATACGTAACCGCCTCTATTTTTTCAATTATCAACTTTGAATCTTCAATAAGTTCATCTTTTTTACGGTAGTATTCCCAACAATCTGTGAGATAACTTTCCACTATGCCTGACACTTCTCCGATTTCAAGTGTGACACTGCCGATTTTACTTACATTTTCCTGCAATGCTACATGTTTTAATGTCTTGGCAACATGGACTATAATTCCCAATTCATGCATAAATTTCTCCAATCCGGCACGCTTATGCGTGGCATGCTATACTTGTGTGCACACAAATCCTGCTTGCTTATTTTTTATCTTTGTTAAACTTAATCTTGATTTCTCTCTTAATCATATAAGGAAGAATCTTTTTAAGTTTATCTTCTGATTTTGTCATTCGGCTTGCATCAGGCAGGTCTCTTGAAAGATGTATAGCATCAAATTCGCACTTTGTTGTACAAAGTCCGCATCCGATACATTTGTTAGGGTCTACAACTGTAGCACCACATCCAAGACATCTTGAAGCCTCTGTTTTAAGCTGTTCTTCTGTGAATATCTCACGTAAATCCCTGTATGTTGATGCTGCATCGCCTGATTTTCTGCCCGGTCTTTGTCTCTTTGCATTATCATACTCTTCAATGTCAAGATTATTCTTATCAAGCTCAATGAAATGTCTTAAATCTCTTGCAAGTGTGAGACTATGACCCTTATGTACAAATCTGTGAATTGATACACAACCTTCTTTTCCGGCTGCAATTGCATCTATTGCAAATCTAGGTCCTGTATATACATCACCGCCGACAAAAATATCCGGTTCTGCCGTCTGATATGTAACAGGATCCGCTTTTGCAGTACCATTTTTATTAAGTTCAACTTTAGTTCCTGCTAAAAGATTTCCCCAGATAATCTGCTGTCCAATTGAAAGAAGAACATTATCGCACTCTATTGTAATAGTATCATTCTCGTCATATACAGGAGCAAATCTCTTTTCCGCATTAAATACTGAAGTACACTTTTTAAGAACAACTGCTTTGACTCTGCCATTTTCAGTGATAATCTCTTTTGGTCCCCAGCCGTTGTTAATGCTGATATTTTCTTCTAATGCCTCTTCAATCTCATCTTTTGCTGCCGGCATCTCATCACGGCTTTCAAGACAATACATAGAAACATCATCTGAACCTGCACGAAGTGCTGTTCTTGCAACATCCATCGCAACATTGCCGCCGCCGATAACAACTGTTTTGCCACTAAGCTTCATATGTTCCTCATCTTTATTTACTTTGTTAAGGAACTCTATTCCGCTCATGACGCCCTTTGCATCTTCTCCCGGAACTCCTGCCATTCTTCCGCCTCTCGCACCGATAGCTATATAGAATGCTTTGTATCCTTCATCACGAAGCTGCTGTATCGTCACATCACTTCCGACATCAATGCCAAATCTGAATTCAACACCCATAGTCTTAAGCACTTCTATCTCTGCCGCAATAACATCTTTTTCAAGCCTGAATGACGGAATACCATTAAGAAGCATTCCTCCGGCTTTGTCTTCACGCTCGAAAACTGTTACAGGATAGCCTTTACATCTTAAATAATATGCTGCTGACATACCGGCCGGTCCTGCACCAACTATGGCAATCTTTTCTTCAAACTGCTTACCTTCATGATTTACAGTCTTAGGAATATATCTGTCTTTTTCATTAATCTCTTTTGCTGCGATGAACTTTTTAATCTCATCAATTGCGATAGGCTCATCAATCGTGCCTCTTGTACAGGCATCCTCACATCTTCTGTTACATATTGCACCACATACTGCCGGAAATGGATTTTCATTTTTGATAAGCTTCAACGCATCCATATATCTACCCTGCGATGCCATCTTTATGTAACCCTGTACAGGAAGATGTGCCGGACAGGCGGTCTTACAAGGTGCTGTACCTGTATCATAACAGTTAATCTTTGCATTATCCCTATAATCAGGATCCCATTTTTCTTTGCTCCACTTAACTGCATCAGGAAGCTCCGCCTGCGGATATTTAACCGGACCATCCTTTGTACAAAGTTTCTGTCCGAGCTTTGCTGCTCCTGTAGGACAAAATTCAACGCATCGTCCGCATGCGACACACTTATCTGATTCTACACTCGCACGATATGCTGAACGCGAAAGGTTCGGTGTGTTAAACAATTGTGAAGTTCTAAGTGCGTTACAGACACCCGGTGCACAGTTACATATTGCAAATATCTTATCTTCACCATCAATGTTAGTAATCTGGTGTACAAAACCATTATCTTCGGCTCTTTGCAATATCTCAAGCACTTCATTGAGGTCTATATAACGTCCCTTTCCGGTCTCAACAAGATAATCAGCCATATCGCCTACACCGATACAAAGCTCACCCTCAATCTCACCGGTACCCTCACCGCGGACTCTCTGCTGTCTTCTGCACGAACATGCTCCGACTGCATATTTATTTTCATATTTCTTTAACCAGTATGAAATATGCTCAACACTTACTGACTGCTGTGTTGCCGGAATAGCCTGTTCAACAGGTATAACGTGCATACCGATTCCTGCACCGCCAAGCGGTACCATCGGTGTGATTTTTTCAAGCGGAAGTCTTGACATATTCTCAAAGAAATCTGCAAGTTCAGGATGTTCTTCAACCTGTTTTTCATTCATCATCATAAACTCAGCACAGCCCGGAACAAACATAGGAAGTATGTACTGCTTTACATGATCTTTATTTTCCCAATTATATTCTATAAGACCTATAACGCTCATTTCCTGTAAAAGTTCTTCTGTGCGTTCCAGACTTTTTCCGCACTTTTTGGCAATCTGTGGTGCCGTTGCAGGTACTCTTACTTTCATAGAAAGTGCAACTTCTGCCATCTCATCGGTTATAACACCGGCAAGGCCCCAGTATTCAGGGTCTTTTGTCGTAACCTTGACACCGATTCTGTCTGTAATCTTCTGACCCAGCTTCAGAATCAGTTCTCTTTCTTCTGCCATATTTATCCTCCGTTCAGATTGTTTTAATTATAGTACAATTATACTACCCGTTTGTTAAAAAAACAACAATTTAGAAACAATTTGATTTACAAATTTAGTCTATTTGATTAACTTTTGTGCATATGCTATTATGATTAAATAAAATAAAGAAAGGACCGGATTAATCACCGTGACAATTGCAGACTATACACTAGAATATATAAATGGCATTCCTTATCTTATGCCTTATGGACAATCTGTTGCAGATTTAAAAAAATGTGTGAAACTCAATGACACTGGCATTTTTATATGGAACAGCCTTTCCGATGGCTTTGGAAGAGATGAAATTTTATCTGAAATGTGTAAAAAATACAATGCCGTTACTCCCGATGATAAAACTATTCTTTCTGACGATCTTGATTCATTTTTAGACATACTTACAGCCTACAGGGTTTTTGAACGTGAAAATGATATTATAACCCTGCCGGATAATTCTAAACCGCATCATTTAAGAATTAATACAATTTCTATATGCATCAATGCACCGGATGAATATGTTTCAGACAATTTTTCCATTTTCCGCTATGATGACAATGAAGATTTGTCATTTGATACATTTAAGGATACAGTGCATGACGATATTACAATTAATATAACGCATTTTATTCCGTTTTTTCATCGTGGAAAAAAACAGGTTTTAAGAACTGATGAACTCACTCTTCTTGAAGATGATTCATTTTACATATGCAGATATAACAAACCATACGGACTGATTGAATGGCATCTTTCAAAGGACGGACGCACATGTAATATGTACTGTAAACGCACATCTGATACAGATTCAGACAAACCGGACATAAGTGAAGAAATATTTTTTGCCATAAGAACAATCTTTCTTTATAATGCTTCTTTTAAGGGAATGTATGCCATACACTCGGCATCAGTCCTTTATAAAGATAAAGCATGGCTGTTTTCAGGTCATTCAGGTGCCGGGAAATCAACGCATACAAATATGTGGAAAGAACTTTTTAACACGCCTGTCATTAACGGTGACTTAAATCTTATAGATATAAATACCACAGATGGAATTCCTGTAGTTATAGGAATTCCGTGGTGCGGTACTTCCGGCATTTATACCAGCCGCAGTTACCCGCTTGGCGGAATAACTTTTATAAAAAAAGACATTACTGACCAAGTTAGGCGAATTGACGGTGACGACGCTGTTTTAAGTATTGCACAACGCATGATATCACCGTGCTGGAATACCCGACTGCTTGAAAATAATCTTGCAGCATCAGAAAAAATAGCTGCCGGAATTACAGTTTTCAGACTCTGCTGCACCAAAAATCCTTCATCCGCATTTTTAATGAAAGAAGAAATCGACAATGAATATCATTAAACATATTATAAAGCGAATTAAAGAAGGCATGTTAAAAGACATGCTCCGACAGACTGTATGGATTTACGGATATGCACGACATTACTGGAAATCTATGATTTTTTATACACTTTCGGGGCTTACCGGAACTGCTATCGGACTGTTATCAAGTATTATTTCCAAAGATTTAGTAGATATTATAACCGGCCACCAGACAGGTGAACTCTTGAAAACCTTCTGCATGATGATTGGTTTTACAATCGGAAGTCAGGCAATATCACAGTTTACTTCATACCTTTCATCAAAGATAAGCATACGTGTTGACAATGAAATAAAAGCCGATATCTACGAGAAAATGTTATCGACTGACTGGGAGGCAATAACACATTATCACACAGGTGACCTGCTTGTCAGATGGAGTTCGGATGCATCCAATATTTCCAACGGAATATTGAGCTTTATCCCGAATCTTATAATTTATCTTTTCAAATTTATTATGGCTCTGGGCATTGTTATTTACCATGATGCAACATTTGCCATATTTGCATTAATCGGCATGCCTGTAAGTGTACTTATGTCAAGAAAACTCATGAACCGCATGGTCAATAATAATAAAAGAAGTGCCGCTCTGAATGCCGAAATGTCTGGCTTCAACCAGGAGTCACTCTCTAACATACAGACAATCAAGGCTTTTGACCTTATAAAATTGTATTGTGAAAGATTAAAAGATTTACAGACTAAATACCTGAAAATGAGACTTGAATTCAACCGCATGTCAGCTGTGACATCATTTATTATGGCTATTGTGGGAATGGCAGTATCTTACAGCTGTTACGGCTGGGGAATTTACCGTGTATGGAGCGGTTCTATAAGTTATGGTACTATGACGCTTTTCCTCTCACTTTCAGGTCAGCTTACAGGAACTTTAAACTCACTTATCTCACTTGTTCCTACAGCAATCAATCTTACTACCTCTGCAGGCCGTCTCATGGACATTCTTAACATGCCACGCGACGATTATTCGCAGACCGAAGAGGTTACACAGCTTTCCGATATGGGAAAAAAATATGGCATACGCCTTGAAATCAGCAATATGTCCTATAAATACAACTCAGGTACAGAAGTTTTTAAAAATGTCTCTTTTGAGGCTGCTCCACATGAAATTGTGGCACTTGTCGGTCCTTCCGGTGAGGGAAAAACCACTATGCTCCGCATTCTTCTCTCTCTTCTTCATCCATACGAAGGAACGTGCCTGCTAAAAAGCGGGGAGAATTACAATAACAGTCTTACACTTTCGCCTGCCGCAAGAGCATTATTTTCATATGTTCCACAGGGAAATACTATGTTTTCCGGCACAATTGCTGACAATATGAGAAGTGTAAAGCCGGATGCAGCAGATGCTGAAATAATTGAAGCTTTAAAGCTTTCATGTGCATGGGAATTCGTTTCGGAACTTCCTGACACAATCAACAGTGAAATAAAAGAACGCGGCGGCGGATTTTCCGAAGGTCAGGCACAGCGTCTCTCAATTGCCCGTGCAATCCTTAGGAAATCGCCTATTCTCCTGCTTGATGAGGCCACTTCCGCACTCGATGTTACAACAGAAAGAAATGTTCTTAAAAATATTATGAAAGATGATTACCCTCGTACATGTATTGTAACAACTCATCGTCCTACTGTTCTTACCATGTGTGACCGTGTATATTCAATCCATGACATGCAATGTACTCTTCTTAATGATGATGAGATTGAGGAAATCACAAGAAATTTTTAAATGTGTTATGAGAATCACAAAAAACCGCATCACCGGCAAAACCGATGATGCGTTTTTTATTATGTTATCTTAATTAATTATGCATTATCTGTCATATAAGCATATGTTACAGATAATCCTGCCTCTGATGTTACAATAACATCACCCATTCCGATGTTATCCTTTGGATTATTCCAATATGAAAATGCAATCTTAATCTCCGGACCCGATGTAAGTACAGGCGTACCATTAGAACTACTGTATTCTACAGACTGGTTAAATCCAAGCGTTAAAAGCTGCTGGCTGCATGTATGACTTGTATCATGTCTTGCATTAACCTGAATTCTGTAATCGCCCCTGCCAAACTCCGGTCTCTGATGTATATTAGTTGTGACTGTATAACAACCACTCGCTGCATAAACCCCTTCAGCAACATCGTCACAACCTACAACTACAGGTTTCTTGTAATCGGTCATAAAAATCCACCTCCAAAAAACTAATACCTTCAGTAACTATTATAGTATATCATATGTCAGGCATATGTCAATTTGCATATTTTTTTATTTTTTATTTAGTCATTCTTCTAAAATATAATAATTTAACGCATTACTCTTGCATGAAATCCAAAAAAAGGATATATTTTAAATATCAATTTTTAAAGGAGTTTTATAATGGAACAAAGAGAATCCCTTGGCTCCCGCCTCGGTTTTATTCTGTTATCTGCCGGTTGTGCAATCGGCATCGGTAATGTATGGAAATTTCCATATATAACAGGACAATACGGTGGCGGAGCTTTTGTTGTTATCTATCTTATATTCCTTATTCTTATGGGTGCTCCCATTATGACTATGGAATTTGCTATCGGCCGTGCCAGCCGCAAAAGCCCTTTTCTTGACTGTAAAGTGCTCGAAAAGCCGGGTACAAAATGGCACTATCATGGTTATCTTGCCATTGTCGGCAATTATCTTCTGATGATGTTTTATACGACCGTAACAGGCTGGATGCTTTACTATTTTTATAAAAATCTCACAGGTCATTTTAATAATGCATCAGTTGAAACAGTAAGCACAACTTTTACAAATATGACAGCAAACCCATATATCCTTGTCGGATTTATGATAATTACAGTTGTTACTGGATTTCTTGTATGCTCACTTGGTGTACAGAATGGTGTTGAAAAAATTACAAAGGTAATGATGCTTGCACTTCTTGCACTTATTATATTACTTGCAATTCACAGCATGCTTCTCAAAGGTGGTATTGAAGGACTTAAGTTTTATCTTGTTCCTGATTTTAACAAGGTTGCCGAAATCGGGCTGTTTAATGTTATTGTTGCTGCAATGAATCAGGCATTTTTTACATTAAGTCTCGGAATTGGTGCAATGTCAATCTTTGGAAGCTATATTGGAAAAGAGCAATCACTCTTTGGTGAATCAATAAGAGTTTGTATACTTGATACATTTGTTGCTATATTTGCCGGTCTCATAATTTTCCCAGCATGCTCTGCATTCGGTGTCAATGCTGACAGCGGTCCAAGTCTTATATTTGTGACACTGCCTAATATTTTCAGCAATATGGCAGGTGGACAGCTTTGGGGAAGTCTTTTCTTCCTCTTTATGTCATTTGCAGCATTTTCAACCGTAATTGCCGTATTTGAAGGTATTATTGCATGTTTCATGGATATGACAGGTGTTTCACGTAAAAAATCATGTTACATTAATATTATAATTATGATAATACTTTCACTTCCATGTGCGTTGGGCTTCAATATTTTATCAGGAGTTAATCCTCTCGGTGCCGGCTCAACAATCCTTGATCTTGAAGACTTCCTTGTAAGTGATTTAATACTCCCTATAGGTTCACTCATCTATCTTTTATTCTGTGTATGCAAAAATGGATGGGGCTGGGATAACTTTATCAAAGAAGCCAATACAGGAAAAGGCATTAAGTTAAGCAGTAAATTAAAAATATATCTTACATATGTACTTCCTCTTCTTATTATTTTCAAATTCATAATCGGATTAAAAGCCAGATTTTTTTAAATCTGTATTATTCTAAAAAATAATACAAAAGCAGCGGAATCCTGACACATTTCCAAGTGTTAAGTTCCCGCTGCTTTTTTGTTTTTCTTATTTCCATGGTCTGTTTTGTGATTTCTGTGGCTGCCATGAATTTCCGGCCGCCGTAGTCATAAGATTTGCCGTATATGCATCTTCAAGAGCATATCTTAAAGGATAAACTTCTTCTCCTCCGTCAACATATTTTTTCATTCCAGCCAGCACTCTCGCAACCGCTGTTTCATCTTCACCAAGTCCACATATACCAAAAGGCGGAATATACAATTTTCTTCCCCGGAAACTTACTGCCAGTATTTCTCCTGTTTCCTCATCTTTATAAACATCCATTTTTTCTGATGCAGCAACATTATTATCTTTCAGGAAATATACCATATTATCTGTTATCTCGCCTCTTGTTCCACGAACATTTATAAATCTGTTTCTTATATCACTTCTGTACTGGTCTGACATAAAATCATAAAATGCTGTCTTTTCGTTGTCATATTCCATAATAAGGTGCTTTTCTTCTTTACTTACAACATCACCTTTTGTAAGAATTTCGTAACGTGTTTTTGTATCAGTGACTTTCATCTGATATGCTTTTCCTATAACATTTACATCATTTATTCCTGTATCAAGAAACTCACGTATTATGCTGACTGCATGATAATCATGCATACATGATATAGTCATTGAAACAGGTTCACCTATAAGACCGGATTTTACTATCTGTATTCTTGCATCATATGTCGGATAAAATGCATACTGTTCAGCAACCTGCAGCTTATTACACGTATAATTGTTGTTTTTTATATTTTCCCATACCTGAAAAAGTCTGCCGTTATCGAGCGAAACCGGGGTCTCTGAAAGAACCGGAATTCCGATATTCAGCCATTTTTCAACCGTATCACACATAAGTGTTTTCGTAACAGCTGATACAACAAAATCAGGCTTTGAATTTATCATATCTTCATCTTTACATGTCACAGGAAAATCGAATTTTTCTTTTACTCTGCATGCTGATTCCTCACTATGACAAAGAACCATACATATTTCAAACTGTTCAGGAAGTGCTTTTGCTATTCTGAAATACAAAGAAGCTCTGTAGCCTGAACCTAGCACACCAAATCTTATCATATTATGCCTCCTTATTTTCTTCTAATTCTGTGAAACTGCGGCTTAATGGTAATTTCCTGTATCACCGCACCGTCCCTGATATTTATTATATATTCAACCGTCTGTGCAACCTCTTGTGGCTCAAGATGTGTCGCCATATCCTCATCTTCTTTAAAATCCGCATTCCTGTATAAATCAGTGCTTGTCATATCAGGATGAACTGACACGACTTTCACTCCATATTTTCTTGCCTCATCAAACAGACTTCTCGAAAATGCCGTAAGCCCCGCCTTTGACGCACCATACGCACATCCATGCGGACTTGGCTGTAATGCTGTAACTGATGAAATATTAATTATAAATCCTTTACTTTTCTTTAACTGACGCAGTGCAAGCTGCGAAAGAATCATCGGTGCTTCAAAATTAGTTCTTACAATTTCCTTTATCTTTGCCGCATTAAGTTCTTCATGTAAACCATAATAACCGACACCGGCATTATTTATAAGAATATACAATTCATTCTCTGACATGATTTTTTTTAAAATCTGCGTTATTTTTTCTGTATCTGTTATATCACATTCTATCATGTTAAATTGTTCTTCTTTATGTACTTTTGAAAAATCTCTCGCAATTCCAAAAACTTCATATCCGTTTTTTACAAGCATTCTGCTTATCGCAAGACCAATTCCTGATGATGCTCCGGTTACAACCGCCGCTTTTTTCATATTTTTGTTTCTCCAGTCACAATCTATAATTTTATTATTTTTCCTGCCGCTCCCATAAAAATATTTTATCTTTTTCAACATATCTGCTTACCAGCGATACCATATAATCTTCCATATCTCTCATAATTTCATCCGGATAATGATAATATCCATTATCATTTTTATATGGGAACTGAACAGCTGCACTATATGGTTCTTCTTTACGCATATTTTTCATGTACTCCGCAGAAATCCTAAATGTTCCGACACTTATATCAAGAAGTTTATTTAAGTCAATTCTGCCTGTTATTTTGTCAAACATATCTGTATAAACACTTTTCCAGTTTTTACAATATATCATTGGGTCAAATGCAATCCGCGTTTTTAACCCCTTATCCAATGCAAGTTCAATGCAGCTGATTCTTGAATCAAGAGGGGCTGTTTTGTGCTCGAATTTGGAAATAATTTCATCAGGTGACATCGTAAATGCAAATATAATATTGTCTGATGGAGCAATTTCCTTTAAAAATTTTTCACATGAACTTTTTGTTCTTATCTCAATTTTTAAATCAGTATGTCTTTCTGCAAAATCCACCCATCTTTTTGTATATCCGAAAATATTTTCTACTGCAAGCAAATCTGTATCATATGAAACGCAAAGATATACAGGATGTTTTTGCAGCAATTTATACACTTCATCAAAAATGTCGTCTAAATTAACAAACAGTACGACATTTCCTGATGGATACATGCCTTTAAGGTAACAATACTCACAGTCAAACACACAATTCATCATACATGATGTATAATAAAAATGTTCATTTCCAAAGCTCTGGCATACAGGTGCACCGGCATATACAAGATTATTTTCTTTTTTTGCAATTATAAGATTCTGTGTCCTGTGCTGTAAAACCGATGACTGCCGGCTTCTGCAGAACACATCTTTGTAGTGGTCGATATATATAATGTGTGACTGTGGAAATTTATTCAGGATTCTTACTGTATCGGGCATATCCGCAACCGATTTTTCAACATATATATGCGAAAAAAAACTGTTATAATAATCTGCTTTTAAGTTGTTCAAATCTCTTTTTTCCTTCTCTCTTATCATTACACGGCATCATATTTTCTTCATACATCTTACACACAACACCATTAATATCTATATTTTCAATAAAGCAATATCTTATATACTGCCTTAATTCATATTCCATCGTTTTTGAACAGCACAAATCCCGGCAAAGCTTGTCTGCAAGCTGCTTTTCCTTTGCTGCCTTTTCATCACCGGCACATGAAATATCATCCAGAATATCACGAAGCCTGTTTATATATTCATCAATAATATTAATATGATTTTCCACAAGTGCAGTTATATAATCCGGCGTTATCCCCTCTGTATCACCATTATCAGAGAGAATTTTTACAAAACTCATCTCATGCGGTGCAAAAAAGTACGCACCTGCCTGCCATACAAATGCTGCTTCCATATCGTATAATACTGTATCTGATGTATTCTGCGGATTTTTGTCGTTTTTATTTTCAAAAAGAACGGCAGATGTTATAATTTCCGCTTCTTTAAAAGGATTTTTATATATCATATCCGGATAAAATGTACGTTCTGATGATTCATCCGTAATTTTGCTGCATATGTATATTTCATCCGAAGCCGATGCTGATGCACAAGTTCCGATATTTACAAGAAAATTTTTGTCTGCTTTCAAATCAAGCTTTGCACATACACCCGCTACCGATGACGCAGCAGCAGCATTACCTGTCCCTGTAATAATTAACAATATTTCTTTTTCTTCATTTGCAAATACTGTAAACGGCATATATGACTCATCTTTTTTTAATCTGTATTTCTCAATCAGCGGTTTTGCCTCGCAGTAAATTGCCATTGCCAAAATTATCATTTTCTGCACTCCGGTCACATTCAATTTTTCATTATTATAGCAAATCTTCCCGTTTTTTTCCTGTTTTTTCTTTAATTTTAATAAATTAATTCACTGTTTAACTTTAAAATCCGTTCTTTATCATATATAATTTTATATAATAACGTATGCAATCTGCCCGCAGATACATACATCCACAAATATAATATGCCAAAAAAAATATCTATTGTGGCAGAATGGAGTATTTATGAAAAAATTAGGTTTCGGAACTATGAGACTCCCTCTTATTAATCCAGAAGATAAGACAAGCATTGACCAGAATTATTTTAATCAGCTTGCAGATAAATTTATTGAAAAAGGATTTAATTATTTTGATACAGCATATACTTATCATGATGAAAAATCTGAAGGGGCAATTAAAAAAGCCCTGACCGAAAGGTATGACCGCAAAGATTACATACTTGCAGACAAGATGCCTACCATTCTTGTAAAATCCGGTGATGAATATCCTATGTACTTTAACAGACAGCTTGAAAGAACCGGTGCCGAATATTTTGACTATTATCTTATGCACAACATGGGAAAAGACAGATATGCAAAGGCCACTGAATTCGGCGGATTTGAATTTGCCGAAGAGATGAAAAAAGAAGGAAAAATCAGAAAATTTGGATTTTCATTTCACGATGATGCTGAAACTCTTGACAGAATCCTTACAGAACACCCTGATGTCGATTTTGTACAGCTTCAGATTAATTATTTTGACTGGAATAACAAAATAATACAATCTCGTCTGTGCTACGAAACTGTCGTAAGACACGGCAAACCTATTATTGTAATGGAGCCTGTAAAGGGGGGTACTCTTGCAAATCTTCCAAAAGAAGCTGCTGATTTGTTAAGAGAATTCAATCCAGATGCTTCACCTGCATCATATGCTCTCCGGTTTGCGGCTTCACTTGATAATGTTTTTATGATTTTAAGCGGCATGAATACAATGGAACAGGTACTTGATAACACTTCTGTTTTTGATAATCTCACACCGCTTAATGAAGATGAAAAAGAAATTCTTGAAAAAGTTATTAAAATAATTGAAAAATCTGTTGAAATTCCTTGTACATCATGTGGCTACTGTATGGAAGTCTGTCCGAAAAACATACCTATACCACAGCTTTTTGGTCTTTACAACAACTATAAAATTAACAATAATTTTTCAAACATGTACCACAACCGCATAATTTATAACCGTGGAAAATCTTCCGACTGTCTGAACTGCCACCGGTGCGAAAAGAACTGTCCGCAGCATATTGCAATTCCTGACAATCTCAAAAAGATTGCAGCCTTTGAAAAATAATATGTAAAAAATAATTAATTAATAAAAAGCAAAAACCGCCAGATCCGTTATTGCACGGATTCTGACGGTTTTATGTATACACTAAAATTGATTTTTAATTTTAATCAGCCCATCTCTCCACGAATGTCCCGTGTAGGCGGATCCATCGGATAATTACCTGTAAAGCAGGCATCACAGAATCCCGTTCCTCCACAAATCATCTCGCTTAATCTGTCAACTTCAAGATAACCGAGCGAATCTGCTCCTATTATTTTACAGATTTCATCTACTGTCTTTCCTGTAGCGATAAGCTGGTCTTCTGACGGAATATCCGTACCGAAATAACAAGGATGTTTAAACGGCGGTGAACTTATACGCACATGAACTTCCTTTGCTCCGGAATTTTTAAGAAGGCTTACAATTCTTGCACTTGTTGTACCTCTTACGATTGAGTCATCAATCATAACAACTCTCTTTCCGGCAACTGCTTCTTTTAATACGTTAAGCTTAACTTTTACGCTTGATTCTCTCTGTGCCTGTTTCGGCTTGATGAAAGTTCTTCCGACATAGTTATTTTTTATAAATGCATTTCCGTAAGGAATACCTGATTCAAGTGAAAATCCAAGTGCCGCAGGATTTCCCGATTCAGGAACACCCACAACCAAATCTGCATCTACAGGATGAGTTTTTGCAAGAATACGTCCTGCGTTAATTCTTGATTCATATACACCCATTCCATCAATCTTACTATCAGGTCTTGCAAAATAAATATATTCAAATATACATCTTGCGGTATTTTTCTGACAAAGTGATGTATCAGATTCAATTCCTTTGCTTGTAATTGTTACAACTTCACCCGGAAGTACATCTCTTACAAATTCCGCACCGACTGTATCTAATGCACAGGTCTCTGATGATAAGAAATATGTATTATCTCTCTTGCCAATGCAAAGCGGCTTAAATCCAAACGGGTCTCTTGCACCGATAAGCTTTCTCGGACTCATTACTACAAGCGAATAAGCACCTTTTATCTTTAACATTGCATTTTTAACTGCCTCTTCGACAGTTCCTACTTTGAGTCTTTCTCTCGCAATAAGATATGCAATTACTTCTGAATCAATAGTTGTCTGAAAAATAGCACCTGTATATGACAATTCTTCACGCAGCTCTACTGCATTAAGAAGATTACCATTATGTGCCATACCGAGTGTTCCCTTGACATAATTAAGAACAAGAGGCTGTGCATTCTCACGGACACTGCTGCCAGCTGTCGAATAACGCACATGTCCGACACCGATATTTCCTTTTAATTTTTCAAGATTTTCCGGATTAAATACTTCATTTACAAGACCCATATCTTTGTAAGACATTACCTTGCCCTTAGGACCATTGGTATCACTTACGGCAATACCGCAGCTTTCCTGTCCTCTGTGCTGTAATGCAAAAAGACCATAGTATATTGTAGATGCAACGTCTTCTCCATCAAAATCATATGCGCCGAATACTCCGCACTCCTCATGAAGCCCGTCAAAATCGGCTGTATTCATAATATTATTGTTATCCATCAACTTCTCCATACTCTTATTTGTCTAAAATTATTTAGAAAATGGTGTGCCTGTTAAAAGTTCATATGCTTCTTTGTACTTGTCAACAGTCTTTGTTACAACCTCATCAGGAAGAAGTAAATCATTATCAGGATTTGCCTTTAACCAGTCTCTTACAAACTGTTTATCGAATGAAGGCTGTCCCTGACCAGGCTTATAGCCTTCCAATGGCCAGAATCTTGAACTGTCCGGTGTGAGCATCTCATCGCCGATTACCACATTGCCATCTTCATCAAGACCGAATTCAAACTTTGTATCAGCAATTATAATGCCTTTGCTGAGTGCATATTCTGCACATTTCTTATAAAGTGTGATTGTGCAGTCCTTTATTTTTGTAGCATAGTATTCGCCTTTTCCAGGAAATGCTTTTTCAAGAACTTCAATACTTCTCTCATATGAAATATTCTCGTCATGGTCGCCAACTTCAGCTTTTGTACTTGGTGTGTAGATTGGCTCAGGAAGCTTTTCAGACTCCTGTAATCCTTCAGGAAGCTTAATGCCACAGACTGTTCCGTTTTCTTTGTAGCTTGCCCAGCCGCTGCCTGTGATATAACCTCTTACGATACATTCAATAGGAAGCATCTTTAACTTCTTGCACTTCATGCTTCTGCCTTTATACTCATCCTTATGGAAGAATTCAGGCATATCATTAACATCTACAGAAATCATATGATTAGGAACTACGTCCTTTGTATAATCAAACCAGAACTTTGACATCTGAGTAAGAATAGCACCCTTATCAGTAATCTTGTTCTTCAGGATATTGTCAAATGCTGATATACGGTCTGTTGCAACCATTATCAAGCTGTCACCATTGTCATAAACTTCTCTTACTTTTCCTTCATAAAGTAATTTTAAGTTTTCCATTATAATCCTCCGTTTCTGTACATGTCTGTCCCAGCATAAGGACACATGCCATTATATTAATATTGGTTAAGCATGTCACTTTTTAAAGCAACACAGACAAATTATATAACAAAGAAATGTCAAAATCAATAATCTGTGTGTTTTATGCAAAAATAATATTCATTGTCAGTGTTCTTATATATTACTATGTATGATTTTGGAATCTCACCGTTCTGCGGTTTCTGATATTTTGTTGCACCTTCTATATATCTTGGATAAATAATATAATATGCCAGCAATTCCGCACCAGCTTCAATCATCCAATCCTCATCGAAAATTTTATCCGTATCCGGCTCTATCTTTTCCTCTTCATAATAATATATCAGACTTCTCATTGCTTTATCCTCTACAACAGTTGCGTTAAGTTCATAAGGATATACCGTTATATTCTGATATGATAATGCCTTATAATCTCCGATTCTGCTTCTGTCAAAAGCATTATCAAGCTTTTTAAGCAATTTATCAGAAGAACTTCCACTTATTTTAAACTTTCCAATATAATCACCAGTATTTTCGTCATAATCAAATCGCACTTTTTTGCAAAATATCGGTATTGTGAAATCTTTTTCATACCACATTATGGTGTGTTTCATTATATACCTGGGACTTTTTATGTAAAATATTCTTCCTGCTATCACCAATACAATACCAGCGAGCAGAATTACTGGTATTATTGTTTTTTTATTTAATTTAATAAAATCACCTCCTGCTTTATCATTTGATTTATGTATTCTTATTCCATTTCAAATTAGGCCCTCCCCAATCCTCTAATTCTGTATATACAACATGCTTTATGCTTATATAATATTTATTTTGTTTATTTTTATATACTGTCACAAAACTGTCTCTTTCTTTTCCATCATATTGATATAATGTATAATTCAAATATTTATCCGCATATATTTCATATATCGCCAAAATCTCCGCATCAGCCTCCGCAAGCCAGCTTTCTTCAAATAAATCTGCCGAATTTATGTCTTCTCTGTTATATAATGTATTATTTTTTTCTTTATCTTCTAACAACAGCCAATTCCATACCAACGTACTGTTTAATGTGTTAGAATCTATAATTTGTACATTTTTCTCATCAATCCACGGCTTCTTTTTCAAAGAAACATAACTTCTGTCATACAAATAATTTAATTTTTCCAATATTTTGTCTGCCTGTCTTTTGCTGATTTCAAACTTTCCGCAATAGCTTCCTGTTTTTATGTCATATTCAAATCTTATCTGCCTGCAAAATACAGGAATTGTAAAATCTCTTTCATAACGCATTACCGTTCTTTTTATTATCTGTCTCGGGCTTATAAAATACAGAACCGCAAATACTATAACAGACAGACAAACCGACAATTTTATTAATATTCTTTTCTTTTTATTCATCTGAGCCCCTTATAATTTATGAATTATTACTTTACTTCAAATTAGGCCCTCCCCAATCCTCTAATTCTGTATATACAACGTATTTTATACTTATATAATATTTATTTTGTTTATTTTTATATACTGTCACAAAACTGTCTCTTTCTTTTCCATCATATTGATATAATGTATAATTCAAATATTTATCCGCATAAATATTATATATCGCCAAAATCTCCGCATCAGCTTCCGTAAGCCAGCTTTCTTCAAATAATCCCTCTGATTTTATATCTTTTCTGTTATGTAATATTTCACCTGTATCTTCAGATTCCAATAACAAATTCCATATTATTGTACTGTTCAATATAGTTGAATCTAAAATTTGTGCATATTCATCTTCCATTATTTTTTTCTTCCAAAAATAAACATAACTTCTGTCATACAAATAATTTAATTTTTCCAATATCTTGTCTGCCTGCCTTTTGCTGATTTCATATTTTCCGCAATAGCTTCCTGTTTTTATGTCATATTCAAATCTTATCTGCCTGCAAAATACAGGAATTGTAAAATCTCTTTCATAACGCATTACCGTTCTTTTTATTATCTGTCTCGGGCTTATAAAATACAGAACCGCAAATACTATAACAGACAGACAAACCGACAATTTTATTAATATTCTTTTCTTTTTATTCATCTGACCCCCTTATGATTTATATATCAAGCATATTTATCAGTTGATATAATCTATACATTTTTCCATTAGGTGCAGCATAGACATATTTTACAATCTTTTCGTTCCAATCATATTTATATATATACCAGCCTTCATCTTTTACGTAATATCGTACAAAAATATTTTGGTTTTCTTTACAAAAATCATCTCCTGTATTATTTTCTTTTTTATTTAATTTTACCTCATTTTGATTTACCACACCGTCACCTGCCAGTACTTTTCCTGTCACTGATCTTGCAAACGCCGAAGCTATATTATTTCCCGCTTTTTCTATTTTTCCAACACTACATTGTAATAAAACAAGTCTCTGTACAGGTTTTGTTTTTAATTTTTCTACATCCTGTATTGACATTCTCATTGGACTTGAACCAACATCACTGAATATTTCCGTTGGCGTACCGTGCATATTCATTATTAACGAATATATATTACAATCTTTTTCATCATACATCCCTAACGAATTCCATGCTTTATCAAATTCATCCTGTGTATCTGTCTTTATCTTCACCACAGCATATATTTTATTTCGAGAATTATATGGATTATTTTCATTATCTCTTATATTTTCCAATTAAATAATAATTTAATTTTTTTCATAACCCTCCTACTTGTCTTTTGCATTAAAAAAATCAGTTATACCAATACTTTAATATACAAAAAACATATATTTTTGTATTTATACAAGTACAGTATAACTGATAAATTTTAGTATGTCTATTAAATTTTAATATTCAAAAATATTCTTATCTGTTTATTCCAACCTTTCCAATCCACTGCATAACATCACTCTCGCAACCGGCAAAATCTGCTTGATATATAGAAAATCCATCTGTCACCGTTGTTTTCAGCTCAAGATTTTTTATTTGTATTTTCAGTTTTGCCACCGCACGCAGTTAAATTAAATAATGTCATTAGCTCCAATACGGCAGCAACTTTTGTATATACAGAACATCAATATATTTTCATTATTTTTATATTATAACTATATTTTCCCCATTTATCACATTTTCTTTATTAGCTGCAAACACCGAATCTTTTATAGTAATATCTGAAATTGTATTTTCACGGCCACTTATCGGTTCGATTTTTACCGCTGTATCACAGCCGTTACATTCTATCTGCTCAATGAGGATATTTTTGAAATACGGCACATCGCTCTCATCAACCTGTGCAATCGTCTCATTTTTATCAAGTAAATTGAGCACATATCCCATCGTGAGGATTACAGCTTCGTTTTTTATGTCTATCATATTAATATTACGGATTGTAATGTCTTCTACAACACCGCCGCGTCCCATTGCACTCTTTATACGGATGCCGACGTCTGTACCTGCAAATGTACAGTTTTCGACGAGTATATTTTTTACATCGCGCGACATCTCACTTCCGATTACGAATCCGCCATGGCCTTCATTTACTATGCAATCATGTATATAAAGATTTTCGCATGGGTCTTCAAATGTTCTCGCCTCAGCATTTTTTCCTGATTTTATGCAGATTGCATCATCACCTGTTTCAAATGTGCTGTTGTATATTTCAACATTGTGGCACGATTCAACGTCTATTCCATCACCATTTTGTGCATAATACGGATTGCTTACCGTAATGTCACGCACAGTAAGATTTTTACAGAATATCGGATGTATGTTCCATGCAGGAGAATTCATAAATGTTGCCTGTTCCAGAAGTACATTGCTGCAATTTTTAATTTCAACCATAACAGGTCTGTAAAAATCATAATAATCTGCCGCCTGTGGCAATATGTCATGTGTTTTTCCCTGAATATTTGCCTTGTTTCCAAGATATGCACTTTCTGACGGAAACCATATGCCACCCTCTTTTGTTTCAATAACGTAGTCGCTCTTTTTAAGGAGTGCATCCCACTGTCTTTCTGTAAGCTTGAACTGTTTTACAGGACGCCATAAATCGCCGCTTCCATCTATAACACCATATCCGCTTATTGCGATATTTTCAGCTCCGTCCGCTGAAATAGGTGAAACTGTTCTTATACATTCCTGACCTTCATAATTAGTAATGACTAACGGATAGTCTTTCTTATTTTTTGTGAATTTAAGAACTGCTCCGCGTTCAAGATAAAGACGAACCCCAGATAAAAGCCTGATTGGTGATGTCATCCATACTCCTTGCGGAATTACTACCGTACCGCCGCCCTGTGACGACATACTTTTTATTGCCTCATTTATGACTCTTGCATTTATTCTTCCTGTATCGTCATCATATACATTTTTAACAGCACCATATGCTGTAATTGATGTCTTTCTATCAGGAAATTCAGGAACTGCCACTTTAAAATTTTCTTTTAACATAAATTTCTCCTTATAAAATTTTTCTCATCTAATTATTCTTGATTCTGTACTTACCAAATTTATTTTCTAACAAAGCCGGACTGCATAACCAGCCCGGCTTCTCATGATTTTGTTATAAAAGCTCTTTTAAAATTTTATTTACAAGACCAGGATTTGCTTTTCCTTTCATTGCTTTCATCGTCTGTCCGACAAGGAAACCGATTGCTTTATCTTTACCATTTCTGTAATCTTCAACTGACTGCGGATTGTCTGCAATCACTTTTTCAACTACCGAACGAAGCTCGCCCTCATCGCTCACCTGTGCAAGACCTTTTTCTTTCACATAAGCTTCAGGGTCTACATCTTCGGCAAATATAACGGCAAATATGTCTTTTGCAACAGAACCGTTGATAGTACCTGCCTCTACAAGCTTGATAAGCTTTGCAAGATTTTCAGGTGAAAATGTAATATCTTCAGGCTCCATGTCCTTATCTTTAAGAATTCTCATTGTCTCGCCGAGAATCCAGTTAGAAACTTTCTTTGGCTGATTGCAAAGTGATGTTGTTGTCTCAAAAATATCAGCAAGTTTCTTGGAATCCGTAATAAGATTAATGTCATATTCAGGAATTCCATACTCTGTGGCATAACGTGCCATTTTTTCTGTCTTAAACTCAGGCTGACGGCTTCTGATTTCACCAAGCCACTCATCGCTTATGTTAAGCGGAACAAGGTCTGGGTCTGGGAAATATCTGTAATCCTGTGCATCTTCCTTTGAACGCATTGCATATGAATACGCCTTATTGTCGTCCCATCTTCTTGTTTCCTGAATAACGGCTTCTCCCGATTCAATCAAATCAATCTGTCTGTCACGCTCTGCTTCAATAGCTCTTGAAATAGCAGAAAATGAGTTAAGATTCTTTGTCTCTGTTCTTGTGCCGAATTCTGTACTTCCGACTTCCCTTACCGAAAGGTTTACATCGGCTCTCATTGAACCCTCCTGAAGTTTGCAATCAGATGCTCCGAGATACTGTATTATAAGTCTTAATTTTTCAAGATAAGCGATTACTTCCTCGGCACTTCTCATATCAGGCTCAGATACGATTTCGATGAGCGGAACGCCTGAACGGTTGTAATCAACATATGAAACATCTTCCCAGTCATCATGGACAAGTTTTCCGGCATCTTCTTCCATGTGGATTTCATGGATTCTTATTGCCTTCTCTGTTCCATCTTCAAGCTTAATATCAACATGTCCGTTATGGCATATCGGAAGATATAACTGTGAAATCTGATAATTCTGTGGGTTATCAGGATAAAAATAATTCTTTCTGTCAAATTTGCAGTGCTGTGTTATTGAACAATTTGTAGCAAGACCAACTGCTGCCGCATACTCCACAACCTGTTTGTTAAGGACAGGAAGTGAGCCCGGCATACCTGTGCAGACAGGGCATGTATGTGTATTAGGTGCACCGCCGAATGCTGTTGAACAGCCGCAGAAAATCTTTGTTTTGGTAGCCAGTTCTACATGAACTTCAAGGCCAATAACTGTTTCGTATTGTTTCGACATATTATTTTTTCCTCCTTACTCAAATTTACCGCGTGCCTGCTCATATGCGTAGGCAGTCTGAATCAATTTCTTTTCGTTAAAGCAGTCACCGATAAGCTGGACGCCTATAGGAAGACCATTATCGTCTTTTCCGCACGGAACGCTTATGCCCGGAAGTCCTGCAAGATTTACGGAAATTGTATAAATATCACCAAGATACATCTTGATAGGGTCTGCAAGTGATGAACCGAGCTTAGGGGCTGTTGTAGGTGCAACAGGTCCGAGTATTACGTCATACTTTGCAAATGCCTCATCAAAAGCCTTCTTTATCATGGCTTTTACACGAAGTGCTTTAAGATAATAAGCATCGTAATAACCTGAACTTAATACGAATGAACCAAGCATGATTCTTCTCTTAACCTCAGGCCCGAATCCTTCTGAACGCGTCTTTTTATACATGCTGTGAAGTCCGTCATAATCTTTTGCACGGAAACCGTATTTTACACCGTCGAATCTTTCAAGATTTGAACTTGCTTCTGCTGCTGCTATTGTATAATAAGTCGGAATAGCATACTCTACAAGACTCAAATCAAATTCTTCAACAATAGCACCTTTTGACTTTAAAACTTCCGCTGCCGAAAGAACCGCCTCTTTTACCTGCGGGTCAAGACCTTCTCCGAAATAATCTCTCGGAATACCGATTCTCATTCCCGCAACATCATCTACAAGTGCTGATGTAAAATCTGTATCTTTTCTTTCAACTGATGTTGAATCTTTCTTATCATGTGATGCGATTACTTCCATGATAGTTGCACAGTCCGTAACGTCTTTACAAAGAGGTCCAATCTGGTCAAGAGATGAACCATATGCGATAAGTCCGTAACGTGAAACTGTTCCGTATGTCGGTTTCATGCCGACAACACCGCAGTATGATGCAGGCTGTCGTATAGAACCGCCTGTGTCAGAACCAAGTGCACAGAAGCACTCATTTGCTGCAACTGCCGCAGCCGAACCGCCTGAAGAACCGCCCGGTACATGCTCTGTGTTCCACGGATTCTTAGTCGGACCGTAAGCTGATGTCTCGGTTGTAGAACCCATGGCAAATTCGTCCATGTTTGTCTTTCCGATGACAACAGCTCCCGCTTCTTCTATTCTTTTTACAGCTTCACTTGAAAACTGTGGTATAAAATTCCCTAATATTTTTGATGAACATGTTGTAAGAACACCCTCTGTACACATGTTATCTTTTATTGCAATCGGCACACCTGCAAGAGGTCCTGTAAGTTCCCCTGCCTCAATCTTTTTCTGGGCTTCTTTTGCTGCCGAAAGTGCTGCTTCCCTGTCAAATGTAACATAACAGTTAAGCTCTTCTTCTTTGCTGTCAATGTTTGCAATAACAGCTTCCATTGCCTCTACCGCTGTGGTTTTTCCCGACTTAATCTGCCCGGCAAGTTCCACTGCTGTCAAATCCAACAATCCCATGGCCGCTCCTTTCTATTCAACAGTTTTTGGTACAACAAATGTCTTGTCTTTTCTTTCCGGTGCGTTGAAAAGTGTTTTTTCGCTTTCATCACCGTTAGTAACAACATCTTCACGCATTACATTTTCAATAGGAAATACGTGTGACATAGGCTCAACGCCTGTTGTATCAAGCTCATTAAGCTGGTCAATATAATCAAGCATGCTCGCCATATCTTTCTTAGCCTGTTCTTTTTCTTCGTCAGAAAGTTCAAGCTTGGCAAGGATACCTACATAATCAATCGTTGCGTCATCAATTACGTTTGCCATATAATCCTCCTTGTTTGCGAAGCAAATGCGACTGCCCCTGCAGGAGCAGAGGATTTGTCCTCCTTGTTTTGCGAAGCAAAATCCGAGCCCCTCACGGCGAGGAGAGGATTTGTCCTCCTTGTTTTGCGAAGCAAAATCCCAATGTGCGGCACTGCCGCACATTGCTCTCATGCGTATTTTAATCACGGACTTTTATGTGAACTTCTCTAAGCTGCTGCTCTGTTACCTCATTAGGAGCACCACACATAAGATCCTGTGCAGTACCGCTCATTGGGAATGCGATAACTTCACGGATATTTTCCTCATTTGTAAGAAGCATAATCATTCTGTCAATACCAGGTGCCATACCTGCGTGTGGCGGTGCACCGAACTGGAATGCGTTATACAACGCTCCGAACTTCTCCTTTAATACTTCTTCATCATATCCTGCAATTTCAAATGCCTTAACCATTATCTGCATATCATGGTTTCTTACGGCACCTGAAGAAAGTTCTACACCGTTACAAACAATATCATACTGATAAGCAAGAATATCAAGCGGGTCTTTTGTATTTAATGCTTCAAGACCACCCTGTGGCATTGAGAAAGGATTATGTGTAAATCCAATCTTCTTTGTCTCCGGGTCTCTTTCAAACATTGGGAAATCGTTGACATAACAGAAACGGTAAGCATCTTTTTCAATAAGGTCGAGTCTTTCACCGAGTTCTGTTCTAATCTGTCCTGCATAATATGCAGCTCTGTCTTCTTTGTCAGCCATGAAGAAAATTGTATCTCCTGCCTGAAGTCCTGCAAGTTCTCTGATTTCACCCTTTAACTCATCTGGAATAAACTTATCAATTGGTCCCTTATATGAAAGGTCATCTAATACTTCAAGATAACCGAGACCACCCATTCCGAGACCTGTAGCAAACTTGAGGAGCTTTTCATGCTGTCCCTTTGAAAGCTTTGCATGAACATTGATAGCTCTTACAGTCTTATTCTGGAACGGCTTGAAAGTACATTTATTAAAAAATTCAGAAAGGTCTATAATTCTTAACGGATTTCTGAGGTCAGGCTTGTCTGAACCAAACTCAAGCATAGCCTGCTTGTAGCTTATGATTGGATAAGGAGCCTGTGTAACCTTGAATCCCTTTGGTGCAAATTTTTCAAATGTTTCTGAGAGAACTTCCTCACCTACACGGAAAACATCTTCCTGTGTTGCAAAGCTCATCTCAAAGTCAAGCTGATAGAATTCTCCCGGTGAACGGTCAGCTCTTGCATCTTCATCCCTGAAACATGGTGCAACCTGAAAATATTTATCAAAACCGGATACCATAAGAAGCTGCTTATACTGCTGTGGTGCCTGTGGAAGTGCATAGAATTTTCCCTTGTATTTTCTTGATGGAACGATATAATCTCTTGCACCTTCAGGAGAAGAGGCACAAAGAATAGGTGTCTGAATCTCCAAAAATCCCATATCTGTCATTTTCTGTCGAAGGAATGAAATTACCTTTGAACGGAAAATGATATTGTCTTTTACTTTCTGATTTCTAAGGTCAAGATAACGATATTTGAGACGAACATCTTCTCTGACCTCTTTTGACGTCATAACTTCAAACGGAAGTGTCTGATAAACCTGTCCGAGCATGGTAATTTTCTTTGCTTCAAGTTCGATTGTACCTGAAGGAATCTTTGGATTGTATGTCTCCTCATCTCTCTTTTCCATGATACCTTCTATACTGATACATTCTTCTTTTTTGATTCCCTTTAAAAGTTCTGCATCTCTGATAACTACCTGAAGCACACCATACATATCTCTTAAATCGATAAATGATACACCGCCGTGGTCACGGATATTCTCTACCCAGCCCGCTACTCTTAAATTGCTGTCAATATCCTGTTCACTGACCTGATTTAATGTTCTGTCTCTGTAAATGTTTGACATCGTAATCTCCTTTCTTAACTACGCTCTTTTTGAAAAAGCCTTATGTGCGGCAAAATATGTTTTTAATTTTGTCACACACAAAAGCCCCGGAATACATTAATTGTATCCCGGGGCGAATAAACTTATTATCCGCGGTACCACCCGCATCAGATATGCACTTACAAAAATTACATATCTCTCATTAGCACTTAACGCGTGCAACGAAATAACCTAGCCGCCAAATTCAAATCATATCCGTCGGTTCAGCTATCCAACTCCGGAGTGTTCCCTCAATCAATTCCCTGCGGGTGCTCTCAGCCGACGACACCGCTTTCCTGTCAGGTTCCATGAAAAAGAGTCTCTTTCACAGTCTTTATAATATATTCTGTTATTGCCTTACAGAGCTGTCCGCCCACTAAAGACATTTTGATATTGGTATCATAACATACGAAAATATTTTATTCAAGGACTATTTGAAAAATTTCACAGGCTTTCCGGTCCATCCCAATCATCAAAATAAGTTCTTTTTACACATAAATAATATTTTCCTTCTGTATTTTTATATATAACTATATAGCAATATGGTATTTTCCCGTATTCATTTATATCCTGAAACAGTGTCACACTTTCTATATATCTTGGAGATGTCCAATAATACCCTATAAGTTCTGCATTATCCTCCAACATCCAGCTTTCAGGATATATTTTTTCTGAATCTATATTCTGTTTTTCTGCATGATTATCCGAAACTACAGTTGTATTCAATACAACTTCTCCCAATTTTCTTATTGAATCTCCCTGTTGTTGAAAAAATATATACTGCTGCTCTTTGGACCTTTCGTGTGCATTTTCAAGCTTATCCATTAACTTATCTTTGTCTTCCTCATTTAAACAAAATTTTCCTGTATAAGTATCTGTCTCACGGTCATAATCAAACTTCACTTTTTTGCAGAATAACGGTATTGTAAAATCTTTTTCATACCACATAACAGTATCTTTTATTATATGCCTCGGACTTTGTTTGTATATGTTTAAAATTATAAATATAAACATTACAGCTACAATTATTACTAATATGTTTATTAATTTTATTTTAGATTTTTTCATAATTTTTTTAATATAAATCATTCCCCTCTCTCTTTATACAAAGATAATATTTTCCTTTTTTTTCTCTGTACACCATAATATGACATATCGGTCTGTGTCCATCAACCAATTCCGAATCGTTAAATAATGCACCATATCCTGTTTGTGGCTGTGTCCAATACAATAATAAAAACTCGTCTTCATCTTCTATCATCCAATTTTCAGGATATATTTCATTAAAATCAATATCATCTCTCTTTTTTACTTTTCCCATATATGTCTTATACATCAGATTGCTAGAAACTGCTGTTGTATTTAATATTTTTTCACTTAATTCACTTATATCATCACACGAATGTTCATTTTGAACATCTATTGAATCACAATACCTTTTCCTTGCACTATTCCATTTATTATAAATCCTATCAGCCTGTTTTTTTGTAATTAAAAATTTACCTGTATATTTACCCGTCTCCCTATCATACTCAAACCTTACTTTTTTGCAGAATAACGGTATTGTAAAATCTTTTTCATACCACATAACAGTATCTTTTATTATATGCCTCGGGCTTTGTTTGTATATGTTCAAACACATTATTATAAAAAACAAGCTTAATATTAATATAATGCCTATTTTTATTTTTGTTTTCACTTTATCACCTTTCATATTTTCTGCTATAACATTGTTATCTCATATCAAGTCCTTTCCAATTAGAATACTCTGCTCTTTTTATACAAAAATAATATTTTCCTTCTTTATCCATATATATAAGGACATAACTAATTGGTACGTTTTCTATATCGCTTTCATTAAATAATCTTGCATATCCATATTGTGGCATAATTCTATATAATAATATCAAATTTTCCTCATTTTCTATCAGCCAACTTTCCGGGAAAATTTCCTGAGAATCAATATCATCTCTCTTTTTTTCTTTTCCCATATATGTTGTATACAACAGATTCTTAGAAACCACAGTTGTATTTAATATTTTTTCACTTAATTCACGTATATCCTCCCCTTTGTACTCATTTTCTGCATGTGTTGAATTTCCTGACCTTGCTCTCGCACTAGTTAATTTCTTTTTAATTTTATCAGCCTGTTTTTTAGTAATTAAAAATTTACCTGCGTACTCTCCAGTTTCATCATCATACTCAAACTTCACTTTTTTGCAGAATAACGGTATTGTAAAATCTTTTTCATACCACATAACCGTATCTTTTATTATGTATCTCGGGCTTTGTTTGTATATATTCCAGCATATTATTATTAGCAACAGACTTAATACTAATATAATGCCTATTTTTATTTTTGTTTTCACTTTATCGCCTTTCATATTTTCTGCTAAAACATTGTTACCAAACATCTGGTCCGTCCCAGTCGGAATAATCTGTTCTTTTTATGCAAAAATAATACTTTCCGGTTTTATCTTTATATATAACTATGCAACACCTTGGCACCTTTCCATTAATCAAGTTACTATAATCGGATAAAACAGTTTCATCACAACTGTCTTTTATATATCTGGGTTCTGTTAAATAAATTGCTATTAACTCATCACAGTTTTCCAGCATCCATTCTTCCGGATATATTTTATCTATCTGTATATCGTCTCTCTTTTTTTCTTTTTTAAAATAATACTTATATAAAAGATTATATGATACCATCGTTGTATTAAGCGTTTTTTTATCCAAATCTCTTAAATTGCCTTTATATTTATCAATACTATTTGTTACATTTACGCTTCTTTCGTTAAATTCTTTTAAATTATCAAATAAGCTATCTTTTTGTTTTTCACTTATTGCAAACTTTCCTGTATAATTACCGCTCTTTTTATCATACTCAAACTTCACTTTTTTGCAGAATAACGGTATTGTAAAATCTTTTTCATACCACATAACCGTATCTTTTATTATGTATCTCGGGCTTTGTTTGTATATGTTCAAACACATTATTATAAAAAACAAACTTAATATTAATATAATGCCTATTTTTATTTTTGTTTTTTTCATATTTCCACCTATTATCTAAACAGAAAACATATTTATTAATTGATATATTCTATATGAATTTCCACTTAATTTTGTATACGTTATACTTTTTTCATCCAGATCATATTTATAAAAATACCAACCATTTCCCACTGCCTCATATCTTACATATATTTCTGATTTTTCAGAAAAAAATTGGTCATTTGCATCATCTCTACTATTTAGTTTATAGTATTTTTTCACATTTACTTCCGCATCTCCTGCCAACACCTGTCCGCTTATTTTTTTTGCAAATGCAGATGCAATATTTTCTCCTGCATAATCTATATTTCCGACCGAACACTGCAAAAGTATAAGTCTTTGAACAGACTTTCTTTCAAGTGAATTAATATCATCAATATTCATTCTCAGACTATAACCTTTTCCGGATCCATTTGATATTTCCGTCGGCGTTCCATGCATGTTCATCATAACCGCATATACGCAACATGCACTCTCATTAAATTTGCCTACATTTTCCCACGCTTCTCTAAACTTTTGTTCATTATTTGTTTCAAACTTAACAACTGCATATATTTTATTTTTATAATTATAAGGATTACTCTCATCCTCTTTTATAGTTATTAAATCAGCCACATCACTTTCTGACTGTTCTTTTCTGTCCTCAATATAAAAATAATATGCAATATTTTTATACTCTTTACCTCTTATGTGCAAACATTTATCGTACTCATCTTTACACACACTGCAAAACATTTTTTCTGTTGTTGCACATATTGTATTTCCGTATATTTGTCCATCCCAATGTGAACACGCTCCATTCGGGTCATAATAATTATTTCCGCATATATTACAGAAAGTTATTTTATTGGCCTCACATACTGTTCCTCCGTAACTATTACCTTCCCAATGCGAACATGCTCCATTCGGGTCGTAATAATTATTTCCGCAAATATTGCATATTGTTGTTGTGCTACATTCTACATCACCATATACCTGACCTTTCCAATGTGAACACGCCCCATATTCATCAAAATAATTATTCCCGCAAATATTACATATTGTTATTTTATCTAATTCACAATAACCCTCATCATACCATGCACCCTCACTGTGCGGACAATCACCGCCCCAATAATTGTCTCCGCAAATACTGCACACATATATTTCTTTCGGAATACATTCTGTTCCGCCGTAATAACTTCCTTTTTCATGCGAACATGCTCCGCCAGCATCAAAATAATTATTTCCACAGATATTACATCTCTCCCACGGCTTACATTCAACCCCACCATATTCAACACCTTCTTCATGTGTACAGTAAACCATATTCTCTCCACATATATTACAATATTTTTCTTCATATGGTTTACATTCGCTTCCGCCATATGACGCACCCTTTGTATGTGAACACAATACACTGTTAAAATCATGACCGCATATATTGCATATTTCTATCTTATATACAACACATTCCACCTGTTCCAATCCTGCATATGCTTTACTTGTGTTTTTAAACATGCACATAAAAAAAACAAAGCACACAATCATCATTTGAAATAACAATTTAATTTTTTTCATAATCCTCCTCTTTTGTCTTATTCACTCATCAGGCATAATTTAAAATAAAAAAACAGTTACGCCTGTACTTTTGTTAATAAAACACATATTTTTGTATTTATACAAGTACAAGTGTAACTGATTAATATTTTCGTGTCAATCACTTTTATATTTTGAATATGCCTACCTTTTTCATTTTCAACGCCGCCGTCGTTATAAATGCCTGTATAGGAACCGTCAGTATCACGCCGATTGTACCGCAGAGTCCGCAGACTATTTCTGTTATTATGGAATTGTAACCCATAATCTGAAGGTAAGGCATCTCATAAGAATATATCGTAAGAAGTGTTCCCGTTGCCGAACCCGTGTATGCAAGGATGAGCGTATTTGACATGGTTCCCATCATATCGTGTCCGACGTGCATGCCTGACATAAACAGCTCTTTTGCTTTCAAATCAGGTGCCTTTTCGTGAATCTCGGTTATAGCGGCAACTATAGATACGCTTACGTCCATCACTGCACCGAGTGACGATATTAATATTCCTGCATACAAAATATCCGAAACATGCAGTTTTGAACTGTTGGCTATATATATCATTGATTCCGCATCAGACATGTTATATCCGTTGAGATTTGAAAGGCTGCCCGCAATCATTGCAAGGCCTCCCGACAAAACTATGCCTACTGTTGTTCCGATTATTGCACAGACCGTCTTTGAAGAAACTCCGTTTAATATATATATCGACGCCGCAAGAATCACAACCGATGTGAGAAGTGCCGCAAATATCCCGTTCAGACCGATATAAAGAAGCGGAACATACATACATATTACACATATAAATGTAAATATCAGTGCGTAGAGTGCCGCTGCTCCTTTTTTGCCTCCGACAAGCACAAGACAAAGCGAAAACAGCCCAAGCAGAACATATACCATCATTGTCCTGTCATAATTGTACACAGAACCCGTAATCACACCATCTATATCTTTTACTACCGCAATAACCTTTGTTCCTGTCGTGCAGAATGCACCTCTTTGAAATGAATTTGAGTTATCAAGTTCACAATTCTGCCCCTTATACTGACCGCCGGTAATCTTTGCGGATACTTTCTGTGCACCGCCGAATGGCTGTCCGCCCGAATTATCTTCTATAATTTGTGTGACCTTTGCTTTTACATATACAACATTATTATTTGCTTTGATATGAGTTCTCTTAATTTGACAACTTCCGATGATAATCCCCGCAAGAATCACCATCGGAAGAAGTACACGGAGAACTCTTTTATATAAATTTCTCCTGTTATCCATTAAATTATGCCTCTTTTTTCTTTATAACGGTAACTGCCCCGATACCTGCCGCTGACAGTCCAAGAAGCACAAACAGCCATATCTTTGCCCTGTCACCTGTTTCAATCGAACCAATAAGCTTATCAGAATTTGTATTTTCCTGATTATCTGAATCGCTGCCGCCCGTATTGACACTTTCATTTTTCTTTGCTGTCGTAAATTCATATACACCGCTCTTTTCAATATCCGACGCTGTATTGGTTACAACCGCATACCACGCATAATCTGTATTTTCTTTAAGATTTGTCAATTCAAGTACAGCCTTTCCTGTTGCACCGTTTGTTTCTGCATTTACACTTCCAAGCTTCTCATTTGTATACACGTAAGCTGAAAAGCTCTTTTCAAGAATTGTCTGCTCTTTCGTATTAAAATTAACGTCGAGAACCATCTGGTCAACGCCCGTTGCTGATGCACCTTCTACATTTAATGTGTGAAGTTCTGTATCATAATAGTTAAAATCGTCCATGCAAGGAGAATATGAATTCATATAAATCTTGTTATTATCAAGGTCAAAATACAGGAACTTAATATATTCGTTACCGCCTTCAAATCCTGACTGATAATCGATACAAATCTGATATACTGTTCTGTCATTCCTGCCGTCGCCGTCATCATCAAACATTACAGTCTCATATGATGAGCCGTGATAATGGCCGTTTAATACCGCAAATACATTAGGATTCTTTTCAACAACATATTTCTGTACAAGCTGTCCATAATAATCAAGATAAGTTCCGCCGCTCTGCTTTACATTTGTGTATGTATGGAAGCAAAGGATTGCCTTTCTGTCACTGTACTGTGAAAGGACCTGATTCATCCAGTCAATTTCGTCCTGATAAATATTCCAGCTCATGTATACAATTATAAAATCCTGTCCGCCCTCATTTATCAAATCATAATGGCCTTTATTGTTCTGATATGTTCCACCATATGTAGGCTGTGTCTTAAATCTGTTTTCTCCGAAATATTTGTAATAATTTTCATAATCTGCAAGACCTGCCGCAACATCGTGATTTCCGCCAAGAACACCGTAAGGCATACCTGCTTTGTCAAGAATTCCCATTGCTTCGTCTGCATTTTCCCACTCATAGGTCATATCGACATCATCTACAATATCGCCTGTATGAATAACATACTTAATTTTACGCTTGTCAGCATTATTTACAATCCAGTTATTAATATTAGTAAAATGATGCTGCCATTCCTCCGCATAATACTGTGTATCCGTTTCCCACGCGAAACAGAAATCGTAATCGTCCGGAACATTTGTACCATCCCAGTCTGCATTATTATTTACTTTTTTATCAGTAACTGTATCAAGTTCCGGAAGTGATGAATCAGCAGTACACTGGACAATAATCGTCGCATTTCCGTCTTTTACATGATTTGCAGCTGTAAATCCGGCTTCTTTTATTGTTCCGTTTTCATCTGCTTTTGCGATTTCATCCCATTCATTTGTAGCTGTATTTAACACATACATTGTACTTGCATGCGTATCGTTACTGTTTGAAGCTTCACCGTCCCAGTTTGCGGCAATAATTTCATCATCTTTTACATCAGGTACATTTACCGTGTACTGTATATACGGAAGAATACCTTCTGATGTATCTGTTTTTATACTGTCGGCTTTTATCCTTTCAGCCCTGTAAAATGTTGCCGTTGTATCTGACTTGACATTTTCAAGGTTAAGATAAAGAGAAGCACTGTTATCCGTAATATCCGATGTTAAACCGTCCTTAATTGTTACCTTTGCACTGTCTGCCATAAATACCGCTGTCTTTGTTGTCTCATTTCCTGCAGCATCTTTTGCAAATGCTGTAATTGTATGCTGTCCGTCGCCCAAAGCAAAAGAGGTTGTTTCATATGTATCATTAATCTGCTCGCCGTCAAGAGTCACAACGAATTCTTCCAGTGTATTTGCTTCTGTAACTTTAGGACTGAGTGTAATATTTCCACCCAAAATGTCACCATCTTTTACACCAAGCTCAATCTCAGGAGCTTTGTTATCCACAATAAAAGTAACTTCTTTTGTATTTATGCCGTCAGTTACCTTTAAAGTATGTTCACCTTCTGAAAGCTTTGTTGTATCCACCTGTGTACCAACTGCAGTAACTTCTGTAGCCGGAACTGTAAAACTCACATCCATATATGGACACATACCAGCTGAATCACCAATATAATGAACTGTTTCATAATCTGTGCTAAGATTTGTCTTTGCACTTGTAGCTGCATCATCCGGTCCGATTGACACCGGATAGTAAACGTTTCCATTAATAAGTTTTAATGCAAGATTTTTAACTGTAAAATCTTCTCTGTTCGCATCCGGCATAAGATATTCGTCAACTGTCGTGCCATATGTACCAGCCCAGAAACGGAGTGTCACATCATAAGCTGCCTTTTCTTCGTTATATTTAAAATATCTGTTATCAATATTAAGTGCCTGACCATCAAGTATTTGGTACTGCCACTTTCCTATTGAAGCAATTGTTTCGTTATCTGTTGTTGTAACAGCATTTCTGAAATAGCTGTCCCTGCCGTCAGCATGGAATGTAAAATACGCTCCGTCTTCAAGCATTGGCGTTGTTGTGCGTTCAATACCATCAATATATATCTTTGATGATAAATTATTACCTCCGTCATTAGCTGTCATTGTTACAATTCCACTGACTTCCTCTTTATCACCTATATTTGTTCTGATTCCGTCAGTTTCATTTAATTTGTTAATTTCCACCTTGTAAATATTACTTAATGTGCTACGGTATCTGTTATCCGCACTCACGTAAAATTCAACATAATCATGTGAAAATAATTCATCCGCAGGAATCAATACTTCATAAAGATTAGGAACTCTCCTGTTTACTTCTGTTGTTTTATTCCAGCTTCCTGTTCCGTCAAATCTGTAATATGTACTGATACCTGTTCTTGCAAGATTTCCTGTCTGCTCAAAATGGAAATCAACTCTTAACTCATCACCCTGCATAATAGATTTTGGAACTGTATCATTAAGCTGTAAAGTCAATGCTGAACCATCATCTTTTGCATATGTATACTGTTCTGTGCTTGCAGTTCCCATTGAAGTTGCTGCATTTGCTGTTTTAAGAAGCATTTCAGGTCCTTCTGGATTTACCATAAGTTCAGCCGATTTGTTATCCTTGCAGTCAGAATTACCAACATAGCAGTAATTTGACACAAGTTTTCTTGTTCCGTCAGAATTTTTCTTATAAATCTCAACTGCACGGTTTGTATTGTTCATACCATTCTGACCCGTAACAATGTACACTGGAACATCTTCACTTATTTTATAAGCATCACGGAATTCTTTCTCTGTAGGAAAACTTGTATAATTTTTCAGGAAATTAATTCTGTAAAACCATATTACCGCTGTTTTTCCTGCCGGAATAACGCATTTATCAGATGAACCTATACCCGACTCTGTATTTTCATCATAACGGCTTACATCAAGAATTTTTCGGCTGCCCTCTTTTACCTCATATCCAAACTGATATTCGTTATTCAAATCAACATCATGGTCTGTTGTATTGACAACTTCGACACATTCCATCAAATCATCACTGATTCCATATACACTGCTTCTGTTTATATCATTCGGTCTTACTTCCGTAATAAACACACCGTTGGCAATCTGTGAATCAGGAACTTTAGCCTTTACAAGACCATTAAGTTGTCCTGAGTATACATATCCCGGTGAAGGCTCACACATATCGCGGTATACTTCCATTTCATTTCCAATATCGGGAATTGAAAGCTCAACCGAAAATCCGTCCATTGTATTAACCTTATCCGTAGCCGTAAATGTTGAAACCACATTATTGCCAGCTTTTGTTTTTAATGAAAATGTTGATGTAACGCCCCAGTTCACACCACTTGTAACTTTAAGAACAACTGCATCGTCAGGAATTCTCATCTCTTCCCTGAATTCTGCTTCTGTAGGAATCGTAGTTGTGACATCACTTCTATAATTCCACAGTACAACCTTCTCTTCCGGCTGTATTACAACATCAGCATTATCATCCATTGTTGTAACTTTTTGAACTGTATCGTTATATACAAACTCATATGTATCGTTAAAATTAACAGGATTTTCATATGTACTTGTAATCTCGACAAATTCCATCAAATCGGTTGTACTTTTATATAACCTGATACTTTCGTAACCACTTTTTTCTCTTGAATTATTCTTCACACTCCGGTCTACGTCATTCTGATAAATCTCCGTAAGCCAAAGTCCCTCTTTGTTAAAACTCTCATTTACCGAAACATCTGCACCGCCTGTCTCGCTCGCAATAAGCGGTGAAATATTACCTAAGATACTGCCTGCTATCATAACAGCAGCCACAGTTCCCGCTACAATCCGTTTTTTTCTCCTTTTCATGACGTTCTCCTTATTAGTATAATTGCTCAAACATTTGAAAACGTCATAATTATAGTAATGTCATGTAAAATCCAATATCACAATTTGAAGAAATTTATGTAAAACTTTGTAAAATTTTTCAAAATATAATAATAGATTATCACTGCTTATTTTCTTCTTTTAATTCTTTCTCCTTAAACTCCCACTTTTTTAATGTATAATCCCAGTTCCTGTATGCCCACCTTTTTATACACAGATAATATTTATCATCTGAATTTTTATATATAAGTATAAAATTCTTTGGCACAACATCCCTATCTTCATCTGTTTCAAAATCCTCACTAAACAGCTTAGTTCCTGTTACATAATATCCTATAACATCAGAATCTTTATCAATCATTGTCTTTTTATCATGTTTCCATATATCTTCTTGTATTATTCTATTGCCGGATTTCTTATAATTATAAAATACCGTAAGGTTATATACTCTTGTGGTCTTTTCTAATTGCTCTCTTTCTTCATCACCGCCATTTTTGCTATTTTCAACCGCTGTTAAATATCTTTGTCTGTCACTATTCAACTGATTTACCATATTGGCAGCCTCTTTTTTGCTTATTTCAAATTTAGCCGTATATACATTAGCATATTTGTTATATTTTATATTAATTTTTTTACGTTCAAATATTATTTTTTTAACGGACTTTGGCATTGTAAAATCTTTTTCATATGGCATAACTGTATTCTTTAAAATTACACGCGGTGATTGTGCGTAACATAATAATCCCGCAATCAAAACAACATACGCCGCTATCACTAATGTTAATTTCTTCTTCATTCAGTCTCCCACCTTCAACAATAAATTATAATTTTACCAATCTTGTGGCTTACACCAATCTCCTCGTACATATCTGCATATACGAAAATAATATTTGTTATTTGTATCTTTATAGACAATCATATTACAAGCTGGTGCTTGACCCTCAATAGCATTTCCATCTTGAAACACAGAACGTGTTGGTCTTTTTTTATCTTCATAGCCACAATTTGTATCCCAACGTTGTGGCTTAGTATAATAGTATCCTAATACTTCAATATTTTCACCCAAATTCCATGCAGCACTTGTGGTTATACTTTTCGTTTCATCAGAATAAACATATTTACTGACATTTGTTGTATTCTTTTTTATTTCCAATTCTTTATATGACAATCCCTCTTCAGATTGTTTCATAGAATTTTCAAATCTTTCCAAAGCATCGTCTAACTGTTTAACGATTTTCTCTGCCTGGTCTTTACTCACTTCAAATTTACCATTATATAACCCTAAATCATACAACTGCTTAAATTCTACTGTTTTACAAAATATGGGTATTGTGAAATCTTTTTCATACCACATTGCTGTATTTTTTATAACTGTTCTTGGACAATATATATACGTTAATATTCCTGCTACCAGCAGCATATACGCCGCTATTGCTAATGTTAATTTCTTCTTCATTCGGTCTCCCACCTTCAACAATAATTTATAATTTTACCAATTCTGTGGTTTACACCAGTCTCTTAGTACATATCTGCATATGCAGAAATAATATTTATTATTTATGTCTTTATAGACAATCATACTACAATATGGCATTGCATCATCAATCCTATTACCATCATAAAATAAAGACCTTGGCGGATGACTTCCATCATCACAATTTACTTCCCAAATTTGCGGAAATGTATAATAAAATCCTATCACTTCGATATTTTCTTCCAAATTCCACACATCACTGATTACACTATCTTTTTCGGTTATTAAGTTTGTTCGGTTTCTCACATCTGTTGTATTTTCCTTTATTTCAATTTCTTTATATGTTAATTTTGAATATGACTGCTTTTTAGACATTTCATATCTTTCCACAGCATCATCTAACTGTTTAATGATTTTCTCTGCCTGGTCTTTACTCACTTCAAATTTACCGTTATATAACCCTAAATCATACAACTGCTTAAATTCTACTGTTTTACAAAATATAGGTATTGTGAAATCTTTTTCATACCACATTGCTGTATTTTTTATAACTGTTCTTGGACAATATATATACGTTAATATTCCTGCTACCAGCAGCACATACGCCGCTATCGCTAATGTTAATTTCTTCTTCATTTGTTCTCCCCTTTCTTATACATTCAACATCTTTATCAACTGATATATTCTATACATATTATCAATTTGTGGCGGTGCCATGTATTCATATCTTATAACCTCTTCATTCCAGTCATATATATACTGATACCAACCTCGTCCGTCAGCATAATATGTCGTATAAAATTTTTGATTTTCCACATAATATATCTTTACTTTTACATTAGAATCATCAGGTTTAACTTTATAATTATGAACTTCTTTATCCCCTGCAAGCACTTTGCCTGACACTTTCCTTGCAAATGAAGATGCAACATTCTCTCCTACATAATCAATATTTCCTGCACTACACTGTAATAATATTAACCGCTGAACTGGTTTTCTTTCTAAGTCATTAATGTCATCCAATGTCATTCTAAGTGAATATCCTTTCCCTACGCCATTTGATATTTCTGTTTCAGTTCCATGCATATTCATAATAACAGCATATATGCAGCAATCCTCTTCTTCATATACTCCGTCATTTTCTTCTTTGTATATTCCAATAGAATCCCATGCAGAAATAAAATCATTTACATTATTTGTTTCTATCTCAACAACTGCATATATTTTATTATCCTGATGATATTCGTTATTTTCATTATTGCGTATCGCACCTAAATCATTAATATCTTCTGTAATCTGTTCTTTTCTGTCTTCTATGTAAAAATAATAAGCAATATTTTTATACTCATGTCCTATTATATGTGCACACTCCGAATACCAGTCATTACATACACTGCATACCGTTCTGTTACTCGTTTCACATACTGTATCGCCATAAATCTGTCCAGTCCAATGTCCGCATGCACTTGGATCATTATAATTATTTCCACACAAATTACATATCGTTATTGTATTCGATTCACATACCGTACCACCATAACTATTACCTTTCCAATGAGAACAAGCACCTCCTGCATCATAATAATTATTTCCGCAGATATTGCATATTGTTATTGTACTACATTCTATCTGATTATATATTTCCCCCTCCCAATGACTGCACGCACCATTTGGGTCATAATAATTATTTCCACAAATATTACATATTGTCATTTTATCTAATTCACAGTATCCTTCATCATACCACGCACCTTCACTATGAGGACAATCTCCGCCCCAATAATTATCACCACAAATACTGCATACTAATATTTCATATGGCAAACACTCTGTTCCTCCATAATAATTACCTTTCCAATGAGAGCATGCACCTCCTGCATCATAATAATTATTTCCACAGATATTGCACTTTTCCCATGGATTACACTCTACACCTCCATATTCAACTCCTTCTTCATGCTCACAATATCTCATATCCTCACCACAAATATTGCAATATTTCATTTCCTCCGGAGTACATTCATTTCCTTCATACGTTATTCCCTTTGTATGGGAACACATCTTACTATTGTAATCATGACCGCAGATATTACATATTTCTATTTTATATAATACGCATTCCACCTCTAACTCCCCTGCATATACTTTCTCTGGTGCTTTTATAAAACATAAAATTGCCAAAAGTACAATAACTAAAATCTTACCCAACACATTATTTTGCTTCATAATCCTCCTTTGCATGCACATATAGCCCCAATACACTTTACAGTTTTTGCTCTAATTGGCAGTCATAATAGCAAAAAAACAGCCATGCATGTACCATTTGTGCATAAATAACATATTTTTGTATTTATACGGGTACAAGTATAGCTGTTTTTTATTTTTCTGTCTACAATTTTTATATTAATTGTTAAATATTTTTTCTGAGAGTTCAATTACAATTTTCTCATCTTTGCTGCACGAAGAAGATGCTTTGCAAGAACTGAAGTTGTTACTGAACCAACACCACCAGGTACTGGTGTTATAACCGATGTCTTTTCTGCCACGCTGTCAAAATCGACATCACCGCACAGATTTCCGCTTTCGTCCACATTGATTCCGACATCTATTACAACCGCATCATCAGCGACATAATCAGGCTTTATCATTTTTGCAGAACCCGCCGCCGCAACAAGCACTTCTGCATTACGGCATGTTCCTGCCATATCTTTTGTCTTAGTGTGGCATACAGTAACAGTCGCATTTTTTTTCATAAGCATCATTGCAACAGGTTTTCCGATTACAAGGCTTCTTCCGACTACCGTAACTCTCTTTCCTGTCAGGTCAATCCCGGCATAATCAAGCATTTCAATTACAGCTTCCGCCGTACACGGTGCAAAACCGTTTACATCGCCTGCGTATACTTTTGCAAGATTAATCGGAGAAATTCCGTCAAGGTCTTTTACCGGGTTGATTCTTTCTTCTATTGCTTTTTCATTGATGTGCTTAGGAAGCGGTCTCAAAAGAAGGATTCCATCTATATTATCATCATTATTAATCTTATCAAATTCTTTCTGGAATTCCTCATCTGTTATATCCTGAGGAAATACATATGATGTGCAGTCAAATCCGACCTTATCCATCTTTTTTGTCGCACCGCGTTCATACGAACAATCGTCGGGACGCTCTCCCACACGGATAATCGCAAGATGCGGCTTGATACCAGCCTCCTGTGATTCTTTTATAAGTTCTTCATTAATAGCCTGTGCAACAGGCAGACCCTTTAAAATTTCCATTTTCATACTCCCTTGTACTTTTATGCTCAACCTATGCCAAAAAATCCCGTACATTTATGCCAATATTATTGTTATTTACCTTACCTTGTCCATTACAGTCTCATAAATGCTGTCCGCAAGCTCATTTCCCTGTACCAGCATTTCATCAGCACGCATATTCATATCATCTGCAACAACCATATTTTTCATAAGCTTTGTATTAATAAATACGTTAAGAGACGCACCGTTTAAAGCAGCTTTTGCCATCTGTATGCCTACACCGACATCACTTATTGCAAGTGTACTTCCTATAACAGAAAGTCTTTCAAGAATTTTCATTGATTCAAGAATTTTCTCCATTAATTCAAGAGGTGTTTCGCTTGCTGCCACAAGACACTTTTCAAGGACTTCTTCTCTGTGTGTTTTCTCTTCTTCTGTATCTTTTGGAAGTCCGTATGCTTTTGACAATGGTTCAAATGCAACTGCATCTTTTTGCATATAATCCGCAAGTTCATCTGTGAGCTTCCCTGCTTTTTCGATTATCTGCTCAATTTCTTCCTGATACTCGGCATATTTTTTCTTGCCTGTTGTAAGATTGGCAACCATTGAGCCAAGCGACATGCCAACTGCTGCCACATATGCACTCGCACCTCCGCCGCCGGGAACAGGTGCCGAACTTGATAATGTTTTTAAAAATGTATCCATACTCTGCTGTGTCATAATAATACGCCAATCCTTTCTTTATTTACATCTACTCATCAATCTCTCCCGTGCAGATTGTCACTGCCGGACCTTCAAGATATACTGTGTTATTTTCTCTGTCCCAGTTAATTTTCAAATCACCGCCGAGAAGGTGAAGTGTCGCTTCGTCATCGCACATTCCATTCAAAACGGTTGCTACAAGACTTGCACATGCTCCCGTGCCGCATGCAAGTGTCTCGCCTGAGCCACGCTCCCATACACGCATGTTAAGATTCTTTCTGTCAACTACCTGAATAAATTCAGTATTTACCTGCTCTGGAAATGCTTCATGTTTTTCAAAACCCGGTCCGATTTTTTCAAGTTCAAACTTCTTTATATCTATATCGTTGTCAAGATAAACTATCGCATGCGGATTCCCCATTGAAACACATGTCACATTGTATGACTTTCCATCAACTACAAGAGGCTGATTAATAACTGCATTCTCTCCGTCTGCCGGCTTCAAAACAGCTGTATTTACAGGTACTTTTTCTGTCTCAAGAATAGGTGCTCCCATATCAACTTTTACAGATTCAACCTTTCCGTCATCCCCAAGCTTTAATTCAAGAGTCTTTACACCTGACAGTGTATCAACTTTTACTGTAGTTTTATCGGTAAGCTTATTGTCATATACATATTTTCCGACGCAGCGTATTCCGTTACCGCACATCTTTCCCTGCGAACCGTCCGCATTGTACATTTCCATGAAAAAATCAGCCTTGTCTGATGATTTTATAAGAATCATTCCGTCAGAACCGATTCCGAAATGTCTTTCACTTACCTTAATTGCCGTCTTTGACGGATTTTTTAACAACTTCTTGGTGCAGTCAACATAAATGTAATCGTTTCCCGCTCCCTGCATCTTTGTAAACTTCATAAATTTTTAGCCTCCTTGTTTTGCGAAGCAAAATGCGACTGCCCTTGCAGGAGCAGAGGATTTAGCCACCATCATATATGCTTATCACCATCTGTGCAGATTCTACCATAGTATTTCCGCTGTCCATGCTGCACTTCTGTATGTATCTGAATGCTTCCGGCTCTGACATGTTATTTCGTTCCATCAATATCGCCTTTGCATCATCTATTATTTTTTGTTCCTGCGGGCTTCTCCTTCTTGGCTGGCTGCGAAGCTTTCTTCTTCTCCTGACCTGTGCCTGAAGCATCATCTCTATTGTGGAACATAAATCATTTACTTTTATAGGCATTGCAGCACAGACAATATCATTATCCTGACAATCTCCCCAGAGGTTTCTTGATGCCACAAGAAGCATCTCAAAACTTTTTGGTTTATATTCGTTTAATTCCGTGTAAATCATGTTGTCAGACAGCTTATAACCACAGATAATAATTCCATCTGAAAGATTATCTGCCTGATTGATAACCTGTGCCCCCGTTATACACGGAATTGCAACATCATATCCTTTTCGTACCAGAAGATTGCGGACTGCTTTCGCCTCCTCAATCTTTGGAAATGCCACAATTAAAGTTGACATTAATTACACTTCCTCCAAATTAGAATTTCGCAAGATATTCGTCAATTTCCCACTGGGAAACTCTTGTACGGTAATCTTCCCATTCTTTTAACTTGGCTTCGGTATATTTTTCTACTATATGATCACCTAAAACATCACATACAAACTTATCATTTTTCATACACTGGACTGCTTCATAAAGATTTTCAGGAAGTGTCGCAATACCGGATGCTGCTCTCTCTTCATCTGTCATCTCAAATATATTGCAGTCAACACTTGCAGGAACCTTTAACTTTCTCTTAATTCCGTCAAGCCCTGCTGCAAGGCAGAGTGCAAGCACAAGATATGGATTAGCCGATGGATCAGGATTTCTAAGTTCAACCCTTGTTCCATTTCCTCTTGATGCCGGAATTCTTATAAGCGGACTTCTGTTTGTTGCAGACCATGCAATGTATACAGGAGCTTCATATCCCGGAACAAGTCTCTTGTAAGAGTTTACAAGTGGATTAGTTACTGCTGCCATTCCCTTTGCATGCTCTAAAATACCGGCAATAAAGTGGTACGCATCTTCTGAAAGTCCCAATTTATCTGAATCGTCAGCAAAAATATTCTTTCCGGCCATTGTGGCAAGAGACATATTAACATGCATACCGGAACCATTAATTCCATACTTCGGCTTTGGCATGAATGTGGCATAAAGACCGTGGCGTTTTGCTATAGTCTTTACTGTAAGCTTAAATGTCATTATATTATCTGCTGTGATTAAAGCTTCATCATATTTAAAATCAATCTCATGCTGTGCAGGTGCTACTTCATGATGTGATGCTTCAATCTCAAATCCCATATCTTCAAGTGTAAGAACCATATCACGTCTTACATTTTCACCTAAGTCTGTAGGACCTAAATCAAAATATCCCGCTCTTTCATGTGAAAGTGTCGTCGGCTGTCCATTATCATCAGTATGGAAAAGGAAAAATTCACATTCCGGTCCAACCTCAAATAGATAGCCCATATCAGCAGCTTCTTTTATGACTTTTTTCAAAACATTTCTTGAATCACCCATAAATGGTTTTCCGTCGGGTGTGTATACATCGCATATAAGTCTTGCAACTTTTCCCTGCTGCGGTCTCCATGGAAATATCTCGAATGTATCATAATCTGGGTAAAGATACATATCTGATTCTTCTATTCGTACAAAGCCTTCTACAGATGAACCATCAAACATGCATTTGTTATCAAGAGCCTTTGCTAACTGGCTTGATGTAATTGCAACATTTTTTAATACACCGAATATGTCAGTAAACTGAAGACGGATAAATTCAACATCGTCTTCCTCTACCATTCTAAAAATATCTTCTTTAGAGTATCTTCCCATAATCTGCCTCATTTCTTCCGCAAAATGTGCGGCGTGATATATTTTTATATAATTTAATCTTTTATATAATACAACATTTTTAATTCGTTAGTAAATACTATCTGACTTAATTTTATTTATTACTTGAACTAACGTCCACATTTTAGTAATATATGTGATGTACATTAACTTTTTATGAAAGGGATAAAAAATGGATACGCAAAGAAAAAAATACAAAATTAAAAAGAAGAAAAAACAGATTAATTATCTACCTGCCCTGATTGCTCTTGTTCTTATTTTATGTGTGAGCATCGGCGTTGTTGTTTTTGCTGTTTCACACTCTAAGAAAAATAAATCAGATATTGCCTCTTCAGACAATGCTTCAGGCAATATAGAAATGACAACTGTACCGGAAACTACAACAAGTGAGCCGGAAGTTGAAATTAATGTGTGTATGATTGGCGATATGCTCATACACGAAGGTGTATACAAAACCGGTCTTGAAAGTGATGGAAGTTATAATTTCGATCATCTTTTTGCAAATATTTTGCCTGATCTGGCAGCTTCTGATATGAATATTGTAAATCAGGAAACTATTCTTGGCGGTACTGAAATGGGTCTCGGCGGATATCCCGCATTTAACAGTCCACAAGAAATCGGTGACGCTGAAGTCAAAGCAGGATTTAACATAATTCTCCATGCAACAAACCACACACTCGACCGTGGTCTTTCAGGCGTCAACAATACTATTGAATTCTGGAAAACCAAACATCCGGATACAACATATCTCGGAATCCACGACAGTGAAGAAGATGCCAAAAATATTTATGTATACGAAAAACAGGGCTTTAAGGTTGCTGTTCTTAACTATACATACGGAACTAACGGAATTGCAATTCCTTCATCAGCACCTTACTGTGTTGACACATTTGATGATGAGGCAAAGGTAAGAGATGATATCCGCAGGGCCCACAAGCTTGCTGACATGGTTATTGTATGCCCTCACTGGGGTACCGAATATGTATATGAATCAACTTCTTATCAGGATCAGTGGACTAATGTTTTCCTTGAAGAAGGCGTTGATGTCGTACTCGGAACACATCCTCATGTAATTGAACCTGTAAAAGAATTCACAAGAGAATCTGATGGTCACAAAATGGTTGTCTACTATTCTCTCGGCAACTTTGTTTCAAATCAGGATGAAATACCACGTATGATTGGCGGTATGGCAAAACTCACTCTCTACAAGAAAGGTGATAATGCTTCTATCAAATCTTATGAATTTGAGCCTGTCGTAACGCATAAACGCTACGGCTACAAAGAAATCACTACATATAAGCTTTCTGATTACACACCTGAGCTTGCAAGCCAGAACAAGATTCTTTCAGACCCTACATGCTGTTATACAGGTTACTTCGGATGTATATGCGGTGCTACATTATTTGATTATCCTACACACGGTCCAAGAAATTTCTCAGTTGACTACTGTAAGCAATTCTGTAAGGCTGTTTTAGGCGATATTTATAAAGACGAATAAACAAAACAGTTTGGACAATTTCGTAATGGCCATATGAATACACAACCCCCGATGCCATAAATACTGAGGTGTCACAAAAATTATACTTTTGTGTACATCCCACCGGCAACGGGGGTTTTCTGTATCTTTTATACTATATTTTTATTCTACATTCTTCAATGCTTCATCCATTGGAATTTTTCTTATTTTCTTATATTGCAATGCACCTATTATGGAATATGCTGCAACACCTATCACAAACATTTCCACAAGGACATACGACGGTGCTTTATATGCAAGCCATCCCGGGTATGTCCCCATAATTGCTCTCCACAGAAATCCTATTGTAAAATCGGACAGTGGAACACTTATAACAAGTGAAATAAATACGACTATCGCCGTAGCTGCAACATACAGCCTCATTATCTCATTTCCCTTATAACCGAGAATCTTGACTATCGAAATTGCATTGGAATTCTTCTCAAGAATAATCTTTGAAAGAAGATAAACCATAAGCATATAAAGTGCTACGGCAAATACAAGCCATATATAAAACATTCTTCCCATTGAATCTGTAAGCTGGTCGGCAACTATTGTCATATCATTTTGTGTAAGCTTCGTAGCAACATATTTTTCATCAATATCAAGTTCGTTGTCAGTAAAATATCCCGAATAATACGTATCCGGTTTATCAAAATCATCACGGAATCTGTCTATGTCCATAAATACCGCCAGACTTGACGGATAGACATAGCTTCCGGCAATTTTATAAGTATATTCTTTATCCTCATATTTTTCTTTTAAAGTTATTGTATCACCCTTTTTAAGCCTGTATTTATCAAGGACTCCGTCAGAAACATATATTTCATTATCTTTTAATCCCGAAAAATCAATATCAAAATACTGCGAGTCTTCATTTAATCCATATACCGTAAATTCATCATTCAGACCATTGTCTCTTTGCATTTCAAGCTTTGTTATGGCATATTTTTCCGCTTCATTATATTTAATTTCCACAGGCATTTTTAAAATATACTGATATTTGCAAGGCATATTATCAATAATTGTCTTTTTATAGTCATTAAGAACCGGCTGCATAACAAGTCCGAACAGCAGCATTATGCTTGAAAATGCAATTCCTATAAGCATTATTATGTAACTCGAAATATTCTGGAAAATTATTCTTGTCCTGAAACGTGTAAAAAATTTCCATTCAGGAATCTTAACAGCCTTTCTGTTTTTGCGTTTTTTCAAATCACGCCTTATAAACTTCAGAGGTGACAATTTCAGCATTTTTGTAAGCATGAAAAGATTAATCACAAACATAAGCACACAAGGAATAATTGTTGTCATAACAAATGCATAAGGCGACCATATTGTCGTGTATACAGTAAGGCTGTAACTGTTATAGTAAATGGCAGCAACTATATCTTTAAATATCGTATATCCAAGTATATTGCCGATAATCGCACCGATAAACATAATTATCATCGGCAGTTCCATATAATGTATAACAAGCTCTTTACGTGTATATCCCGATGCGCGGAGCGTACCGATAACCGTAGATTCTTTCTCAATTGTACTTATTGATGTAACCGCAAAAATAAATGCCATGATAATTATTACAATATATAAAAGCACCATTACCATTGCTGTATCCGAGCCCATATCGTCACCCGCAAAATGAATCGCCTGATTATCAGGCTCCGGTACAAAATCAGTCATCACCGCATTTTTTGCAAGGAATGTTTTAATATCGTCTGATTTATCTTTTTTCTCTTTATCTGTCAGCGATGTGTTGTCATATTTCCATGCATAACAATATTTTAAATTATTATCGCTTATTCTGTTAAATGCTTCCGGTGTCACAACAGCAACTGTAAAATTTTGTGCATCAAACATTAAATCCGTATTGCTTCTGAATAATGCACTGTAGTCAGATAAGGCAACCAGCCCTGTAATCTCATATTCTTTTTTATCAAGAGTTACTTTATCGCCCACTTTTAAATCTGCACTGTCAGCAAATTTTCTGTCTATTGCAATCTCTCCGTCTTTTTCGGGAATTCTTCCTTTGTGTACGCTCACACCATCTATATCTTCACGATTTTTATAAATTCTGTAAGTGTGCTCTCCCTCTTCTTCCTCTTTGTAAAAAAGACTATAAACAGTTATGTCCTCTTCATCTTCAAGTTTGTTTTGCAATGTCCCGGTAATCTCATCATTTAAAATAAAATGTCCGTCTTCGATATTATATTCTTCAAAACTATCATTGTATGTCTTTACCATACTTTTTCCGGCGACGAGAAATCCCGACACCAGACCAATCGTAAGTGTCATAAATAAAAATATCACAAGATATTTTCCAAATTCGTCTTTAAGCTCTCTTGGGAGTCTTTTTCTAAGCGGATTTTTCATATTTAACCTCTACTTTCCATTTACCATTCAAGCTGCTCGGCCGGAATTTTATTTTCATTATCATATTCTTTTCTTATTCTTCCATCATGCAGATGAACTACTTTATCCGCCATATTTTTTATCGCATCATTGTGAGTTACTATAATTATTGTATTGCCATACTGTTTATTTACTTTTTCAATAAGTTGTAAGATTTCTTTTGATGTATTGTAATCCAATGCTCCTGTCGGCTCATCACAAATTAAAATATCCGGATTTTTTACGATAGCTCTTCCTATTGCCGTTCTTTGCTGCTGTCCTCCGGATAACTGGTTAGGCAGCTTATCTTTATGTTCCCACAATCCCAGCGTGTTAAGAAGCTCATTCAAATCAAGCGGACTGTCGCTAAGATACGCACCGACCTCAATATTTTCTTTTACCGTAAGATTAGGAATGAGGTTATACATCTGAAAAACGTATCCGAGATGCTTTCTTCTGTATAACGAAAGCTGTTTTTCTTTCATGTCTTCAAGCTTTGCACCATCAATTATTATGTTGCCGCCGTCAGCCTCATCAATTCCGCCTATAATATTAAGAAGCGTTGATTTTCCCGAACCAGATGGACCCAGAAGCACACATATTTTTCCTTTTTCAACCCCGGTTGTCACATCCTTGAGGACATGATTCCTGTTTTCCCCCTCACCGTAATACTTGTTAATCTTTTCAATCTCTAAAAACATAAATCCTCCTATCTTGTTTTGCGAAGCAAAAACACTCTGCAATTTTATATTTATAACTTTTGTTAGTTTTCACTAACCCAAGTTTAAAAATTTAGTCTGTAATCATTCACGTTATATGCCATATGACATTTTTATGCGATACAACTTACCTACCGCGAATGTATTACAGACTTAAAATCCCGTCAGATTAACTTTTCGAGACTCTTTAAACTTATTGCTATTGTTGATGTATTATGTAACAGTGCTGATGTTGTAGGTGGAATTATACCCGCAACGCCAAGTACAATAAGGGTTGAATTGATACCCATAATCATTCTGTAATTCTTATGGATACGTTTCATAAGTGCATTGCTTATATGTTTTAATGCAACCAGTTCATAGAGGTCATTTCCCTCAACTGTGACATCTGCAATTTCTCTTGCGAGCTCTGCTCCATCACTTATTGCTATTCCTACATCTGCTGCAGAAAGTGCCGGTGAATCGTTAATTCCGTCTCCAACCATGATTACTTTGTGTCCAAGCGATTTTTCTTTTTCAACAAATTTTGCCTTATCTTCCGGCAGAACTTCTGAATAATACTCATCAACACCTATTTTTGCAGCAACAGCTTTTGCTGTACGCTCACTGTCACCTGTCATCATTACAGCTTTCTTTATTCCCGCTTCTTTAAGCTTCTTTATAATATCTGCTGCTTCTTCTCTTATAGGATCCTCTATACAGATTACTGCCGCAAGTTCATTTTCGATTGCCATATACAATCTTGAATATTCATCAGGCAGGCCATCAAATAATTCCTTCTTATCATCAGGTATAATGCATTTTTCATCTTCAAATACAAAATGATAACTTCCGATTATTACTTTTCTGCCTTCTATCTGTGATGAAATACCATGTGCAACTATGTATTCTACTTTTGAATGCATTTCCTCATGCACAAGATTCTTATTCCTGGCAGCTCCCACAACAGCCTTAGCCATTGAATGAGGAAAATGTTCTTCAAGACATGCTGCAATTCTTAAAAGCTCATCTTCTCCAAGTCCATTAAATGAAACAACCTGTTTAACTGTAGGTTCTGCCTTAGTAAGTGTGCCGGTCTTATCAAATACTATTGTATCTGCCTCGGCAATGGCTTCCATATACTTTCCGCCTTTTACAGTTGCACTATATGTTCCTGCCTCATTAATAGCACTTAACACTGACAAAGGCATTGAAAGCTTTAATGCACATGAATAATCAACCATGAGTATTGATAACGCCTTTGTCACATTTCTTGTAAATAAATATGTGAGTGCAGTTCCTGCAAGTGAATAAGGTACGAGCTGATCTGCAAGATGTGATGCTTTGCTCTCAACTGATGATTTGAGCTTTTCTGATTCTTCTATCATATGAACAATATTCTCATACTTGCTTCCACCATTAGTAGAACGCACTGAAATTGTAATCTCGCCCTCTTCAACTACTGTTCCGGCATATACAATCGCAGATTCACCTTTTCTTACTGGCATTGATTCACCTGTCATTGAAGCCTGATTTACCATTGCTTCCCCGGAAACTACTTCGCCATCAAAAGGAATTACATTGCCGACTCTTATTCTTACATTATCGCCTGCCTCAATTTCATCTGATGGAACAAGTATTTCCTGTCCGTCTTTTACAAGCCATACCTTTCCTATATTAAGAGACATGCTTCTGGCAAGGTCGTCTACGGATTTCTTATGTGTCCACTCTTCAAGAATTTCACCTATGCCAAGCAGAAACATTATTGAGCCTGCTGTTGCTGTATCATTTCTTAAAATAGAAACTCCAATTGCTGTCGCATCAAGAACCGGAACCTCAATCTTTCCTTTTGCGAGAGTTCTTATCCCCTCCCAGATATACTTGAACGACCTTACTATTGTAATGCCTGCCCTTATAGGAAGTGGTACGAAAAGCTTATTGCCAACTCTCAAAACAACCCTGTTTATAAGCTTTTCCTTGTAATAATTATTAAGTTCCCTGCCTGAATTATCAAGATATGTCTGTGGAACATCCACATTTTTATAATTAAACTGCTGTAACAGTTTAATCACATGTGACCTGCTGCCGCTGTAACAGATAACTACATCATTAACTCTTTCATTAACTTTAACTTTTGTGACACATTCCTGTGCATCAAAGTAATATTGCAAAATGTCTGCCTCACGGCAAGTCATCTCATTCTGCTTTACCCTGACACGCATTCTTCCTCTAATCTCATCTTTAATAACAAATTTCATAAGATTGTGCCTCTGTATATTTCTAAATTATGTAATACTATTTATACAATAATTATTGTTCACTGCATCCACAGCCACATTCAGATTCTTCTGACTTAGCTTCCTCTAACTCTACATCCTCTGTAGCAGATTCATCCTCATACTCAGCTGCAGCTGCCTTACGGTCATCATTAATCTGAACTGCTCCTGCATAAATGTCCTCGCAATTATCCTGTACATTTGCTGCAATCTTCATAATACAATCTTTCATTCTAAGGACAGCTGCTGTGCATCCTGTATATACTTTCTTGGCATCTTTACTTGAAAGAAGTTTGATTCCTGCTGTTCCAAATAAAACGCCTGCCGCAAAAAGTCCTGTTTTCTTTCCGTCAAATTTTACTGCCATAATTATTTCCTCCTTGTGTTTACGGGTTAATTAATTTCCTGTTTTTCCCATATTTTTAACGAAATATATCTCGTTCAATTTAGTTTACACCTGAAAAAAATCAGCCGCAACAAAAATATCCTTATTGATATTTCTTTATCAATAAGGATATTTCATCAATTTTTATTATATATAATCATTTTTTTATATAGAAAATCATATTATGTTTAAACAACATATTTTAGTTATAATTCCACAATCTATGCATGGAGGTAAACATGAAAAAATCTATATTTCAATCAATTATCCTGCTCGCACTTATAATGGTGCTTGCCTGCTTATTCTATCTTACCCCCGATAAAAAAAGCAAAAATTCCCATCCCGTATCATCAGGAAGTGTCTCTTACATAAAACCCGGAAGCGGAATAGGCGGTGGCGACATTAACGGAAATGCTGTCGCCGGCAAAAAATCACTTCCTATTTATTGTGTAAAACATGATGACAGTGAAAAATGCATTTCTATATCATTTGACGCTGCCTGGGGTGCCGACGATACAATAGAAATTCTTAACACTCTCGATAAATATAATGTAAAAGCAACATTTTTCATGACCGGCGGCTGGGTTGACTCGTATCCAGACATGGTAAAAGAAATCTGCTCACGAGGCCATGACCTCGGAAACCACAGCCATAATCACAAACAGATGAGCAAGCTTTCCGCCTCTGAACAAAAAGACGAAATAATGTATGTAACAGACAAAGTCAAAGAACTTACAGGATATGATGTATTTCTTTTCCGTCCTCCATACGGTGACTATAATTCAACGTTGATTAACACTGTATATGGATGTAACCATTACCCTATACAATGGAACGTTGACAGCCTTGATTGGCGTGATTATGGAGTTGAAAACATAATAAAAACCGTCACCAATCACAAAGCTCTCGGTAACGGTTCTATAATTCTTATGCATAACGGTGCAAAATATACTGCCAAAGCTCTCGGCACCGTAATTGAAACACTCCAGTCACAAGGATACACCTTCATTCCAATATCAGAAATGATAATACGTGATAATTTTCACATGGATGGAACCGGAAGACAGATTGCAGATTAACCACGCTTTTTCATCCCGACATTCACAGCTGCCATAACTAGCATGCCAACTGCATTAAATGCAAGCACAAGTATTGCTGCTGTCATTCCTATTCTGTCTGCAAGAAAACCAACTATCTGCGGCGTAACTATTCCACCAAGTGCTGCTATGGCAAGAAAAAGTGACATTCCTGCCGTGGAACCTTTGATAATGCTGCCGACACTTGATACTGTTGTCGGATATATTCCGGCAAAGAAAAATCCAAGTCCCGCAATTGCCACAGTTATTACCGGAAGGCTGTGCGTCGCTGTAAGCAAAAAGAAAAATATTGTTGTAGCAACGCAATATGCCAGAATAAGTTTATTTTTATCAACTTTTGATGATAATTTTGCTGTGAGCAGTCTTCCAAGCATTACCATAACCCATGTAACTGATACAAGATTAGTCGCATATGCACTGCTCATTATGTTCATACTCTTAAAATATGTTACAAACCAGCCATTTACACAGTTTTCAAGCCCAAGATATAAGAAAAGCAGTAATCCACAGACATAAAATACAGGACTTTTGTAAAATGGCTGTGCCATGCTGCCCTCATTCTTACCCTTCTTAGACTCAACAGGCCAGTTGTAATCTATTTCCATCCATACATATAAGATAACAGACAGTGCTGAACCGGCAATTATAGTATAAGCCGGTGCACGCCATCCAAATCCGTTTCCTATATAAAGCGATGTTATAAATGGTGCAAGAAATGCTCCCGCTGCAAATGTCATATGTAAAAGGTTAAGTGCCGTCGGCTTGCCGTTTGAATTATCATTGACAACAGCATTATTGATAATGCTGACAGAACCTCGTCCGATTCCGACAAGAACAAACGCTGCATATATTACCGGCACCGGTGGAAGAAGTGTTATAACAAAAAGCATTACCGGTATTAATGCAGAAAATATTATTATAGTTGCTTTTCTTCCTATCTTTGATGCCATCGGCGGATTCACAAAGCTTGCAATAAGATTACCTATTGCAAATGCAGATAAAAATCCACCGGCAACACTGTAATTAATTCCTGCTTCTTCTATAATATAAGGAAGAATTGCACCAACTAAAAGTACCATCGCACCATTTACAAAAAATGAAAAATAGCACGGAAAAAACAATCTGAATTTTGATTTCATTTTTACCTCCAAAAATATGCATACAAAATGGCACGAAGCTAACGATTAACTTCGTGCCATTTATGCGGATGACAGGAATTGAACCTGCACGTCTGTTGACAATAGAACCTAAATCTATCGCGTCTGCCAGTTCCGCCACATCCGCAAGCGATATATATATTATCACAAACAGATTTAAACTGTCAAGTTCATCCATTCAATCACTTTATTTGTACGCATTTCCCATTTATGATTTTCTGCACATATCTTATATGCATTTTCTGCAATATATTCCAATTCGTCGTGATTCGTCAGCAGTCTTTTAATTTTATCAGCCGCGGCATCAATATTTTCAAGATTATAAAAAATAATATTCTCTCCATCAATAAAATTATCTTTCAGATATCCGCTTGTATCCGTAACACAGACGGCACCGTTTAACATTGAATTAAACACTCTGTCGTGTGCTCCCTGTTTAAACCACGGCATTACATTTACTGATATTTTTGAGCGGCTTATCATGTCAAGACATTCCTGTGACGAAACATTTCCGGCAGTAATAATATTTTCCGGGTGACGACATTCAAGCATATCCCAGCCGGCACCAAATGTATGAACCTTTATTCCACTGTCCGCAAGCCTTGCAATCACTTCTGCCCTGAAATAAAATCTTACAGACAAATCAACAAACATCAGGTTAGGCATTATCTGTTTTAACTCATCGTCCGTAAATTGAATACCCTGATTCTTTAGTTCTTCTTCGGCTGCATCTTCAACAATCATTTCAGGGTTTTCTATAAGCTTTCTTACAAGTCCTCTGTAGAATTCCTGATAATCACTGTCAAGATGTGCTATAAACCTGTCAAAAGAATTTACAGGTGTATAATTCCCCGTAAATATAACATCAATGTCACGCTTATCTACTGGCAGAAATTTATCTGAAAGTATATCTCTTTTTTCATTAAGTTCAGTTCCGCCAAGCACAAGAAATCCGTCATCAGGTGCAAGCTGCACACCAGGAAAAAACCTTTTCATATACCTTATATGGTTCTTGTCAATGCTTATCTGCATATAATTTTCCGGACGCAGCGGCAGATATTTATGATAATACAGCGGATGGTCAACAACCATGTTATAAACGGGAATTTTTGTTTCATTCCAGAAGCTTCCGCCTTCAAATGATTCGTCATAAAGCCCGTCTTCGCCTGCAATACCATTAAAATTAAATGTGAACGCCATGAATTTTTTTGATTTATCAGCCTTATAAAAATCACAGAGATGTTTTGCTGACAATCCGCTTAATACAAGGTCAAACCAATATATTTCATATCCGTGTTTTTGAAATGTTTTTGACATCTCAATACTGAAATATTCCTGTGTCTCCACTCCGCCCTTAAATAAAATGACGACTTTATCCATTTTAACAGTTCCTTATTGCTTCAAATATATTATCGAGTGCGGAAACGTCAAGATCTTCTGCAAATCCGCCATCCACTTTTGATGCTGCCTCAGGATTTATCGGAAGCTTAGCAACCGCCTTAATATCATGTTGTGCAGCAATCTCATCAATATGGCTCTTTCCAAAGATTTCATGTTTCTTACCGCAGTCAGGACATTCAAAGTAAGACATATTTTCAACAATTCCAAGTACAGGAATATCCATCATATCTGCCATATTAACCGCCTTTTCCACTATCATTGAAACAAGCTCCTGCGGAGATGTAACAACAACAATTCCTGCAACAGGAAGTGACTGGAATACCGTAAGCGGAACATCACCTGTTCCCGGCGGACAGTCAACAAACATACAGTCAATATCTCCCCATTTTACATTTTCCCAGAATTCCTTTACTGCACCGGCTATTACTGGTCCTCTCCATATAACAGGGTCTGTCTCGTTATCCATTAAAAGATTCATAGACATTACCTTGATTCCGCCCTTCGTAACTTCAGGATAAATAACTGTTCCTTCTTCATCACACTTTGCCTTCTCTTTAAGTCCGAATGACTTAGGAATTGATGGACCTGTTATATCGGCATCCATGATAGCAGTTTTCAGACCGTTTTTTGCCGAATTAACAGCAAGAAGCGATGTTACCATAGATTTGCCGACACCGCCTTTTCCGCTCACAACCGCAATTACTTTCTTTACTCCCGCATAGTTATCTTTATTTTTTTGCTCCTCTACTCTTTCGGCACAGTTAGAGCCGCAGCTTGAACAATCATGTGTACATTCTTCACTCATTATATATACTCCTTTTCCCTTCTCCCAAATGTTGGATGTTTCTCCCAATTATAATATATTTTGGGAGAAAATCAAACTAATCGGGAGAAAAATAATTTACATAAAAATAATTTATTATATTATTCTAACCACTTATACCGTTTTAATTAACGGTATCAACCATAAAAAGCTGCACCTTAACGTTTTTTACCCGTCAAAGTACAGCTCTTTTCATTACACAGATTATTTCTATGGCATATTTAATCAAATCTGTATATTTTTTACATTTAACTTGCATCGATAAAATCATTTTTTACCTGCAAATACAGGTGTTGAAAGGTATCTGTCTCCTGAATCAGGAAGCAAAACTACAATTGTCTTTCCTTTGTTTTCAGGTCTTTTAGCAAGAATGTCAGCAGCCTTTAATGCAGCTCCCGAACTTATACCTACAAGTATACCCTCTGAAAATGCAATGTTTCTCATTTCTTCAAAAGCATCATCATTTTCAATTTTTATAATCTCATCATATACTGATGTATCAAGAGTTTTTGGAATGAATCCGGCTCCGATTCCCTGAATTTTATGAGGACCGGCTTTGCCTTCTGAAAGTACAGGGCTTGTGGCAGGCTCTACTGCTACAATTTTTACATCAGGCTTCACACTCTTTAAATATTCACCTACACCTGATATTGTTCCGCCAGTCCCTACTCCGGCAACAAATATATCCACCTTGCCTTCTGTCTGTTTCCAGATTTCAGGACCTGTTGTCTTAATATGTACCTTTGGATTTGCCATGTTATCAAACTGTGCAAGAATAACTGAACCCGGAATCTGCTCATGAAGTTCCTCAGCTTTTTCAATTGCACCCTTCATGCCCTTAAATCCATCAGTAAGTACAATTTCAGCACCGTATGCTTTTAAAATATTGCGTCTTTCTATTGTCATAGTCTCAGGAAGAGTAAGTATTGCCTTATATCCTTTTATAGCCGCAACTGATGCAATTCCAATACCTGTATTTCCTGAAGTCGGCTCTATAATTGTAGCTCCCGGCTTTAAAAGCCCTTTTTCCTCGGCATCTTCAATCATTGATAAAGCTACTCTGTCTTTTACAGAACCTGTAGGATTAAAATATTCAAGTTTTGCTATTACATTTACATCACTGATTCCAGACTTCTTCATATATCTGTGAAGAAATAAAAGTGGTGTATTTCCTATTAAATCCGTTGCACTATGATACATATTCTCCATTTTCTTACTCTTTCTCCATTTCTTAAATGTTTCTGAGATATTCCATAACTGAATATATCGCATTGGCACCGTCTGCCGCAGCAGTTACAACCTGTCTTAACTGCTTTGTGCGGACATCACCGGCTGCAAACAGGCCATTTACTGTCGTCTTTGTATCTTCCGATGCCTTTACATAATTGCTCTCGTCGAGCACGCCGAACTCTTTTAACAGTTCTGTCTGGGGAATCATTCCGACTGCTGCAAAAAGTCCGCTTATATTAAGCTTTGTTTTATTGTCAAGAATTATACCGTCAATTTTTTTATCTCCGGTGATTTCCTCAACTCTGGCATTCACTATAATTTCTACATTTTCTTTTTGTTTTAACTTCTCAAGTGTCGAAGCAGAACCTCTGAAAAATTCACGTCTGTGGACAAGGTATACCTTTTCACATATGTCAGAAAGATACATTGCATCATCAAGTGCAGTATCACCGCCGCCGATTACTGCAACTCTCTTTCCTTTATAGAAAGCACCATCACATACAGCACAAAATGACAATCCTCTGCCATAATATTTTTCTTCACCCGGTACGCCAAGTGGTCTGTTTTTACAGCCTGTGGCATATATAACCGCTTTACTTTCAAGCGTTATATCTTCATCACAGCCTATTATCCATATCCCGTCTTTTTGCCCTAAAGACAAAACCTGTGCTTCCGTGAATTCGACGCCGAGACTTTCTGCATGCTCACGGAACTTTTCACCGAGGCTGTAACCGTCGATTCCCGGAATTCCCGGATAATTGTCAACTCTGCTGCTCTCTGCTATCTGACCTGTTCCAAGATATTCTTTTTCCACAACTGCAACATTAAGATTAGCTCTTTTGGCATAGATTGCTGCGGTAATACCCGCAGGACCGCTTCCTATAATAACAACATCTAACATATAACTAATTCTTCCTTTGTCGATACATCGCCCTCAATGTGAAATGAATTAAGCACCGGCTTTTCCGGCTCCATTAATGAAAGAATCATATAACTTGCCTTGCTGTCATATGCAAGACGTTTATCTTCTTCTGAAGGTCTTGAAGGTGATTCCGGATGTGAATGCCAGTTGCCAAACGGAACAAGACCATTTGCCCTCATATCCTTAACTGCTGCAAGCTGCTCTTTCGGGTCGAGTGAAAAATGCTCATTTGAATGGTCAATATTTGTAAGAATATATACTTTTTTAATCTCTTTATCACCGCCATTCTTAACGCCTGCAATAAGTCCGCATGCCTCTTCCGGAACGCATGACTTTGCATGTTCTAAGATAAGCTCATAATCTTTTTTTGTCATCGAAATCATAATCTGCTCCTTTATTGAACATTATTTTTCAGTAGTTCATTGCACTTTATTTATCAGTACATTCTATCTGTTCGTAGTCGATAAGTTCTGTTATTGTAGGATGACTTCCGCATACTGCACAACCATCTGTATTTGATGGAAGTTTAATCTTGTGGAATTCCTGATTAATTGCATCGTATGTAAGAAGGTAACCTGTAAGAAGCTTGCCTACACCTGTTATGTATTTGATAGCTTCCATAGCCTGAAGACTTCCGATTACGCCTCCCATGGCACCGATTACACCAGCCTGCTTACATGTAGGAACTGCATCCTTTGGTGGTGGATTCTTGAATACACATCTGTAGCATGGTCCTTCTCCCGGAACATAAGTCATGAGCTGACCCTTGAATCTGATAATTCCGGCATGTGAAAATGGCTTCTTAGCCATAACACAGGCATCATTAATAAGGAATTTTGCAGGGAAATTATCTGTTCCGTCAATTATGAAATCATAATCCTTGATTATGTCCATGATATTTTCACTTGTAAGGAATTCTCTGTATGTATTAACTGTAACATCAGGATTCATGGCATTGATTGTCTCTTTTGCAGACTTAACCTTTGCCTTGCCGATATCAGCTGTCTGATGAATAATCTGTCTCTGAAGATTGCTTAAATCTACATCATCGGCATCAACGATTCCTATTGTACCTACACCTGCTGCTGCAAGATACATTGCAGCCGGTGCTCCGAGTCCGCCGGCACCTACGATAAGTACCTTCGCATTAAGAAGCTTTCTCTGGCCTTTGGCACCTACTTCTTTTAAAATGATATGTCTTGAATAACGTTCAATCTGTTCATCAGTCAATGCCATAGCTTCCACCTCCCATGAAGTAAAGGAATTCTACATTATCGCCATCCTTTAATACTGTGCTGTCCTTTGCTGCACTTTCAACAAATTCTTCATTAATTGAAACTGTTACATACTCTGGTGTCTCAACATTTTCCATTTCGATAAGTTCCGGTAATGTAAGTCCGTCTTTTACTTCTTTTTCTGTTCCTGATACTGTAATCTTCATATTTTCCTCATTTCCGCCTGCCGGCTTTTTATTTTATTTATTTGAGATTTTCCTCAATCCATTCTACAAGCTGTGGTTTTCTTACAGCTCCGCTCTGTCTTGCCTTCTCGCTTCCTTTGTCAAACAAAAGAAGTGTTGGCACAGACTGTACATCGTAACTTTCTGCAAGCTCTGTATCAAAATTAATATTAACCTTGTATACTGCAAGTTTTCCTTCCATATCATCTTCTACATCACCGATAACAGGTGTCATCTTTTTGCATGGAACACAGCTGTCTGAATAAAAATCAACCAGAACGGGAATATCGCTTTTTAATACCTTGCCTTCAAATTCATCCTTATTAACTCTTGCTGCCATATATACCTCAATTCCTACGGGATTCCGTATTTATTCTTCTACCTTTTTAACAATAAGGTTATATGTACCGTCTTCATTATTAACAAGTTTAAGTATCTGATGTCCTTCTTCTTTAATGCTTCTTGGTACATTCTGGACAGGTTCTCCGTCGTTCATTCTTATCGCAATAACTTCGCCGTCGTCAAGCTCATCAATAGCAACTTTTGCCTTTACAAATGTAAGTGGGCAAACTTTATCAGTTATATCAACTGTATCATCAATCTTAATTCCTTCAATTTCCATTCTCAACCTCATTCCTGGCCCTTATAAGCCGCCTGTATTTCTTTTCTGAATTCATCTTCCCCAACTCTCTGAAGAAGAAGTCTGAATCTCTCGCCCGGATTAGCATTCTTTTCAAAAAAGCCAATCGCTGCATCTGTTACTCTGAATAATGTATCTTCATCTGTTATAAGAGGAAGAATTGTCTCGCCCTTGTAAATATGATTGCCGAAAAGACCTCCGAATGAAACAATATATCCACTCTTGCCTTCCCATGCATCTGTCGGACAGGATTTTACGCATCTGCCACAGTTATTACACTTTGAATAATCAACAGTAACCTCTGTGCCTGTGCACTTGATTGCACCTGTACGGCATGCCTTTTCACATACACCACAGTTGATACATTTATCCTTTACCCATGTAACTTCCATGCCGCCTTTGATACCTATATCATTTTCCTCTGCTTTAAGGCAGTTATTCTGACATCCTGTAACACCAAATTTGAACTTATGCGGAAGTTCTCTTCCGAAATAATGTTCGTCAAGCTTCTTTGCAAGTGAATATGTATCTATACATCCGCTAGGACAAATCTCAGAACCCTGACAGGCTGTAACTGTACGAACTCTTGGTCCGCACACACCCGGATTAACTCCGCCTTTTGCAAGCTCTGCCCTTACTGTCTCGACATCTTCAAAATTAATGAAAGGAATTTCAACTCCCTGTCTTGATGTCATATGAACATAACCTTTTCCATATTTCTCAGCAACCTCAGCAACTGCCTTGATATTTTCTGCTGTAAGATTACCACCTACAACCTGAATTCTTAATGAAAAGTAACCTTTCTGCTTCTGTCTCATGAAGCCGCCTTTTTTTAATGATGCATAATCAATGTTTGCCATAATCGTTTTCTCCTTTTAGCTTATTAGTAAACATCCTTAACAGACTCTATAGCTTGTTTGAAATCATCTATTAAATCGTCAATGTCTTCAATTCCGACGCTTATTCTTATCAAATCGTCAAATACACCGGCTGTTTCTTTTTCTTCCTGTGTACTATGGACATTAAGTGTTGATTCAGGGTGAATAACAAGTGTTTTTGTATCACCTATGTTTGATACTATAAGTGGAAGCTTTAATGCATCAATTATTCCGAATGCTCTCTTCTTGTTTCCTGTTCTTATTGTTATTATTCCACCGAACTTATCGCTAAACTGCTCTGTTGCTATATTATGCCATATGCTGCCTGCAAGTCCCGGATAATTCACTTCAATATCACTATATTCTGTAGCAAAAAATTGTGCAAGTGTTTTAGCATTATCACAAACACGCTCCATTCTAAGTCCGAGTGTTTCCATTCCTATGCTGTTATAAAAAGCATTCTGTGGCGAGAGACAGGCTCCCGTATTTCTGAACAACCCGTTTCTTAACTTCGCTGTATAAGCAAATGGTCCAAATTTCTTAAAATCTTTCATGCCCGGATACTTTTCTGTATCCCACTTAAATTTACCGCCGTCGGTTATAACTCCTGAAATTGCACTGCTGTTCGCATTAATATACTTTGATGTAGAATTGACAACTATGTCTGCACCGAGGCTTAACGGCTTTACAAGATAAGCTGTCGCAACTGTATTATCCATAATGAGCGGAATATCAAAGCTGTGTGCAAGTTCTGCAAGTTTCTTTATATCGGTAACATCAAGTCTCGGATTGCCTATTGTCTCCGCAAAATAAAGTCTTGTATGTTCATTGGTTGCAGCCCTGAATTCCTCAAGATTGTTATTTTCAACATATCTTGTCTTAATTCCGAAGCTTTCCAGATCCCTGAATAAATCAATGCTGCCACCATAAAGACTGGCACTTGATACAATCTCATCACCGGCACAGAGTATATTGCAGAAAGCGTTATACAATGCAGCCATTCCTGAGGCACAAGCAACACTTGCAACGCCTCCCTCAAGTGCAGTCATTCGTTTTTCAAAAGCATCAATAGTCGGATTGCTTATTCTTGTATAAGAAAATCCCGGTGCTCTGTTATTAAATATTTTTTCTAATTCCTCAGCCGATTCATGCTCAAATGCACTTGACTGGTAAACAGGTGTAAGAGTTGCACCCGTGGCTTTATCGCCTCTAAAATCTCCATGTAATAACGCTGTGTTAAATTTCATATGTGACCTCTTTTTATATTAATCCTATCAACTTAATATGATATTATCATACACTTATTTTGGCAAATGTCAACCATAAATTCATATAAATCTTATTAATTTAGTATGATATTGTTTTTTTTCAGTGTTTCTGCTACAATAACGACATTGGACACCTGCCAGTCCACTCATAAATTTTACGTATTAAGGGATAATTTTATATGACTAAAAAGAAAAAGATAAGTATATTTATTTTACTTGCAGTAATACTTGTTTTTATGATGTTTTTAAGTATTCTGTCGGGAAGTGTATATATAAAACCACACGATGTTTTTAATGTATTAACAGGAAACGATTCTTCCTCAGTAAATGCACTTCTTATATTTAATATCAGGCTGCCGCGTATGATTGCCGGTGTTTTTGCAGGAATGGGACTAGCCTGTGCGGGCGTGATTCTACAAAGCGTTATGAATAATTCGCTTGCAAGCCCGAATACAATCGGCGTCAATTCGGGTGCAGGATTTGCCGTAATGCTCGCACTCTTTATTTATAACGGAAGCTCATCACACTCCGCTGTTTTTGCATTTGCGGGAGCTTTAATTACGACATTTCTTGTATTTGGAATCGCATATCTTGGCGACAATTCAAGAACAACAATAATTCTTGCCGGAATAACTATTTCTTCTTTGTTGAGTGCAGGAATCAACACAATAAAATTAATAGACAGCGACATAACAATCAATATAACAACTTTTATGATAGGAACACTCAACGGAATCACTTCAAAGGCAATCATTATTCCGTGTATCGGAATTGCCGCCGCTGTTCTTGTTTCAATATGTTTTTCACGCCACTTAAACATACTTAATCTCGGCGATGACATAGCACGTTCACTCGGATTAAATGTCGGTGTGACACGCCTTATTCTTATGACTCTTTCAAGCATTATGGCTGGCTGTGTTGTAAGCTATGCCGGACTTTTAAGCTTTGTTGGTCTTATCGTGCCTCATATTGGAAGAAAACTTTTCGGAAACGACGCACGCATATTGCTGCCGTGTTCTGCACTTCTCGGTGCGATATTCGTAATCTCATGCGACCTGCTCGGCAAAATAATCGCAGCTCCGTATGAACTCCCGGCAGGCATTATCATGTCATTTGTCGGCGGACCGTTTTTCTTATATCTTTTACTTAAAAAGAAAGGAGGACGAAGAGTTAATGCTTAGTTTTAAAAATGTAAATGTATCTTATCACAGCGATACAATATTAAAAAACATTTCACTTGATGTACCATCAGGCCGTATAACAACTATCATAGGTCCTAACGGCTGTGGAAAAACAACACTGATATCAAGCCTTAATAAAACCGCTGATTTGACAGACGGTTCAATCGTACTTGAAGGCACCGACCTTTCAAAAATAAGTTCAAAAGAACGTGCAAAACTGATTGCATTTCTTCCGCAGATACGCCAGGTAATCCCTGCAATTCCTGTAAAAGTGCTTGTAGAACACGGAAGGTTTCCACATCTTGGATTTTCACGCCGCAAGACAAAAGAAGACACAGACATTGTAAATAAAGCGATGGATTTTACAGGTGTCACAAAATATTCCGATATGTATGTAAACACTCTTTCAGGCGGTGTAAGACAGCGTGTGTTTTTTGCCATGATACTCGCACAGGACTGCGATACAATTATTCTTGATGAACCTACAACATACCTTGACATTGAAGGTCAGCGTAACTTTTACAACATGATTCTGTCTTTAAAAAAACGGGGAAAGACTGTGCTTCTGGTTTTGCACGATATATCAAAAGCACTTGAAATATCAGATAAAATCGTAGTTATGAACAATTCAGAAATCGTCTTTGACGGCACACCCGCAGACTGCATCGAAAGCCATATTATCGAAGACGTTTTTTCGGCATCATGCCGCCGTCTTAAAGATGAAAAAGGTGAATATTTCCTGTTTGAATAATCCCTTACGGGCACTGACTCTGTTTTTCTTCCCTCATAAAATTATCGTGGCTGCCACACCGGATTGGTGTGGCAGCCACGCATTTACTTTAATTCCAGATTTCGTCCTTAAATACAATCTTTCTGTATGTCTCGAATGTAATCCATTTATTAAAGAATTCACTGCTTATATTACCATTCTGTGCATTAAGCTCAGAAAGAAAAGCTTTCAAATCTTTCTCATCCGCAATCTTAACAGCAAAACCGCGTCCGTTGATTACAGGAACATCTGAATATCCGTACTCGTCAAGGCTTCCGATTCCGACAACCATACGGTCGCGAACCTTAACTGCAACTTTATCACGAAGAACCACAATATCAAAATCATCAGGATAACTGTAGCTTTCACCATTTACAGGAATCTCGTCACCGACTGTATATGTCTTTCCTGAAGGTCTTACCTTGTTAATTGTCATACTGTCGAGATTATAATAGAACTCCTCAAAAATATCACCGTTTGCCTTATATGAACCATATACAAACGCAGCCTTTAAATCCTTGCTGTCATCAACCTTTGATGTCTCTACAACACCGCACGCAGATGTCATGTTTGTAATTCTGTCGATAAGAATAAGCTCGCCGAGTGTCTTATGTTTCTTGAACTCATCAATAACAATTTCTTCCTGAAGTGCAATATCACATACGGCAATCTCATTTTTCTTTAATACATTGGCAGCAATATACTCACCTGTATTAACATCAATCTTATACTGTATATTTTTAAGGATGGCTGGCATCTGCTTTGTTCCGAGTTTTACAATATAATCAGTTCCCGGCGTAAGCTCGTTATCATCCATCCACAGAATTGTTGCAGTAAATGACTTGCTTATAGGAAGATTGTTTCCTGCCGCAAGAACACAGCCTCTTGAAACATCAACTTCCTTATCAAGCTGGATTGTAACAGGCTGACCCATAAATGCACTCTGTGAATCCTTGTCACCGACAAGAATACTCTTAACATGTGCATGTTCTTTGCTTGGAAGTGTTACAATGTCATCACCGACTTTGATTTCACCTGATTCAATCTGACCCTGGAATCCTCTGTATGTATGGTCAGGACGGCATACTCGCTGTACAGGCATATAGAAGCCCTCTTCCTGCTTCTTTTCAGTAACATCTACATTTTCAAGATATGTAAGAAGTGCTTCACCCTTATACCACGGAATATTGTCTGATTTCTTAGTTACATTATCGCCCTCTGTAGCTGATACAGGAATAATGTATACACTCTCAAGCGAAAGTTCTTTTGAAAGCTCATCTATCTGTGATTTAATCTCATTAAATCTGTTCTCGTCATAACCGACTAAGTCCATTTTATTTACTGCAAATACAAAATACTTAATTCCCATAAGTGCACAGATTCTTGCATGTCTTCTTGTCTGGACAAGAACCCCCTGCTTTGCATCGATAAGAATTACGGCAAGATCTGCAAATGAAGCACCGACCGCCATGTTTCTTGTATATTCCTCATGTCCCGGCGTATCGGCAACGATAAAGCTTCTGTTATCTGTTGTAAAATATCTGTATGCAACATCAATAGTAATTCCCTGTTCTCTTTCTGCCATAAGACCGTCAAGAAGAAGTGAATAATCAATAGCACCGCCGCGGCTTCCGACTTTACTGTCAAGTTCAAGTGCCTTTTCCTGGTCGGCATATAAAAGTTTTGAATCATATAAAATATGACCTATAAGAGTTGATTTTCCGTCATCAACGCTTCCGCATGTAATAAATTTTAATAAACTTCTCATCCTAGAAATAACCCTCCCTTTTTCTTCTTTCCATGCTTCCTGCCGCCTCGTTATCAATAACTCGGGTTGTTCTCTCGGAAGATACGGCTGAAAGTGTCTCATCAATAATTTCATCAAGTGTCTTTGCTGTAGATTCTACACCGCCTGTAAGAGGATAGCATCCAAGTGTACGGAATCTTACGCTCTTCATCTCTACCTTCTCGTCCGGTCTTAATTTCATTCTGTCATCATCAACCATGATAATATTGCCGTCACGGTATACAACAGGTCTTACATCTGCAAAATAAAGAGGTACAATCTCAATCTTTTCTCTCTTTATATACTGCCATATATCTGCCTCTGTCCAGTTTGAAATAGGGAAAACTCTTATGCTCTCGCCCTTGTGGATTTTTGAGTTATATAACTTCCACATTTCAGGACGCTGGTTCTTCGGATCCCATGCATGGTTTTCATTTCTGAATGAGAAAATTCTTTCCTTTGCTCTTGATTTTTCCTCATCTCTTCTACCACCGCCGAAAGCCGCTGTAAAACCGTATTTGTTTAACGCCTGCTTTAAAGCCTGTGTCTTCATGATATCTGTATATGCAGAACCGTGGTCAAATGGGTTGATTCCCTGCTTTACGCCATCTTCATTGATATATTCAAGCATTTCTATGCCAAGCTTTTTAGCCTGCTCATCCCTGAACTTAATCATTTCTTTGAATTTCCATGTTGTATTTACATGTAAAAATGGAAATGGTGGTTTTTCCGGATAAAATGCCTTCATTGCAAGATGAAGCATTACCGAGCTGTCCTTTCCTATTGAGTAAAGCATTACCGGCTTTTCGCACTCAGCTGCAACTTCACGGATTATGTAAATTGCTTCTGCTTCAAGTGCATCAAGATGTGATAACTTTTCCATTACATTTTTCCTCCATTCACTTAATATTTGTTAGATTCTTTTTTATCTATAACTATTGTTTCTGTGCTTCCGTCTGTTTTATGGATATTCCAGTCAAGGAAATGGTCTCTTGATTTTACCGTCATGCTGCTTCCCATTCCTCCTATATCCGCTCCGAGATAAAGTCCTATGGCATCAAACTGACACTCCTTTATACATGAGCAGCACCCCCAGCAATCCTTAGGATACTTAATAAATGCCTTTCCATCCTCATCTTTTTTGATAAGGCTTCCGGGACAGACCTGCGTACATTTGCCGCATTTTCTGCATTTTTCTTTATCAATTATTATGCTCATAGCTCTCACCCCTTCCCACAAGCTGTCTTGTGATTATCTTTATTTCTCCGTCAACTTTCTTTGAATTGACGTATTTGAGCCATTCGTCACTCTTTTCAGGGTAATCAAGATTCTCATCAAAACTGTGCCAGCGTGTCTCTTTTCTTGCTTTAAGATGCTCTATAAGTGTAAGGCATACCGTAAGTCTTTCCTTTAACTCATATGCAAACATAAGCTCATGGCAGTCATCAGCACTGACATTTTCAGCAAGTTCCTGCAATTTCTTTATCTTTTCTTTTGCAAGTTCAAGCTGTTTTTCATTGAACTGATAATGGCTTCCGATACCTCCGGCATAAGCATCCATAACCTTCTGCATGGCATCTTCAAGCTGTTCTGTCGTGTATACACAATCTTTATTATTTAAAATTCTGTTATACTCGTTTACTTTTTCATCAAAAGCTTTATCAATGCCGCATACATCATCATTTTCATTATTTGCCTTTTTATCTTCTGTTGTTTCGCTGACCTTTTGTGCATCAAGCTCTTTTACCATAGTTTCCGCAGCAATCTCACCTTCAACCATAGCACCCGTAACATACTTCTGAGGACAGCCGCCTGCCACGTCTCCCGCTGCAAAAAGATTGTGAATTGTAGTTCTTCTTTCCGTGTCAACCCAATAGCCGCTCGCTGTGTGTCCGCCTACAACATAAGGTTCCGTTCCCTCAATCTCAACATTCTGCTCACTTGGGTTCTTTCCCGATTCAATCCACTTTAATGTCTGGCTCGGTGCCATGTTCAGATATGCTTTCTTTAACGATTCATCCTGTACTTTGCTTATTCCTTCCGTTCTCAGATAACAAGGGCCTCTTCCCTCAATATTTTCCATGACAGTTCCGTATACTCTCTGTGACGTTGTAAGACCATATTTTGTCTCGTATATCTCGCCCTTTGAATTAACCTGCTTTGCACCGACACCCTGTGCTATCGTTCCTGTCGGAGCTATCGTATCTTTACATCTGAGTGCTATAAAACGCATTTCAAATGTTGTCATCTCAGCTCCCGCATTTATTCCCATTGCGTATCCCGCTCCCGTATTAAACGGCGGATACCACATTTTGTGTCTTGAAAATCCCGGATTGTTTGGTCTGTAAAGACCTGCCGCACCGCCTGTCGCACAGAGAACTTTCTTAGCCTTTATAAGATATGCCGTTCCACTTTTTTCTCCGTTTTCTTCCGTTTCATCTATACTGAATCCGTATGCTCCGCAGATTGTATTGTTTTCAACATAAAAATCCGTGATATTTACCCTGTTAAGAATTGTGCAATCCGGAAGTGCTTTTACCGCATCTGCAAGAATCGGCTTGATATTCTCACCGTTAATTTTTATGTTTCTGTTGCCTCTTGCGACATATTTGCCGTTCTCATCCTTTAAAATGACAAGTCCAAGTTTTTCCATCTTTTCCGTGACACGGTTAAGTCCCTCAGACATTGTAAGAAGCAAATCCTCTCTTACAATTCCGTCTGCGTCTTTCTTTGCGTAATCAACATAATCTTCAGGCTTTCTGCCATCAACGATGTATGCGTTGATTGCATTTACTCCAGCTGCAAGACATCCGCTTCTTTTTATATTGGCTTTCTCTGCGATAAGCACCGAATATCCCGATTTTTCTGCAATCGTCAACGCAGCATAACAGCCTGCTGTTCCGCCGCCGATGATAAGTATGTCTGTATTAAGTGTCTCTCTTTTTTTAATCTGCATAACACATTTCTCCAATCCCTAGATATAGAATACGTCATCTTCCTGCATCTCTTTATTTTCACACAAATATGCTTTCGTATCGTCCATTACATAGATTCTGTATATTAAAAGATTAACTTTTTCGCCAATCTCAAGTGAATCTTTCTCAAGCGACCACTCGCCTGTTATTTTTATTCCATGGACATCAATCGTAACGTCAAGCCTGTTGCCACGGAAAACAACGTCCTCTACAATTCCTGTCTCTGCCGCACTCATGTATCTGTCGAGCTTTCCAAACTTTGAAATTTTGACAAATTCAGGTCTTATAACCGCCTTGTCCGCTCCCTCTATCTTGTCAAAGCCGTTCAATGTATCATAATTATGTACTTCTGACGGCCTTCCGATAAATTGTGCAACAAATGGTGTATCAGGTGATTTGTAAATCTGTGACGGCGTTCCCATCTGCTCGATTTTACCGTGGTTCGTAATGATAATCTCATCGGCAACCTCAACGGCTTCGTCCTGGTCGTGCGTTACAAATATACTCGTAATTCCAAGCTGTGTAACCATGCTTCTAAGCCACAGTCTCAATTCAGAACGAACCTTTGCATCAATGGCGGCAAATGGTTCATCAAGCAGAAGCACCTGCGGATTCGGAGCTAATGCTCTTGCGAAAGCAACTCTTTGTCTCTGTCCGCCTGAAAGCTGGTTCGGATACCTTTTTTCCATTCCCGAAAGCCCTGTTATCTCAAGAAGTTTCATAACGCGTTCTTTTATTTCGGCTTTCGGAACCTTCTGTAATTCAAGTCCAAATGCCACATTATCGTATACCGTCATATATCTGAATAATGCGTAACTTTGAAATACAAAGCCGATTCCTCTCTTTGATGCAGGAATATCATTAACACGTTTTCCGTCTATAAAAATATCTCCCGCATTAGGAGTCTCAAGCCCTGCAATCATTCTAAGAAGCGTTGTCTTTCCGCTTCCCGACGGTCCGAGAAGTGCGACAAGCTTACCTTTTTCAATTCCGAAACTCACATTGTCAGAAGCCCTGAAATCGCCATATTGTTTATAAATATTTTTCATTTCAACATACATATTTCACACCACTCTCAAGAAGCTGCCTGCTCCTGACCTTTCTTTTTCGCCCTGTATTCAAGTATATTTCTAAGCACAAGCACAACAACCGCAATAATAACAAGTATTGAAGATGCTGCAAATGCTGCCGTAATCGAGTTTTCCGTTCCAGACATATACAATGCGTCTATTTCAAGAGGAAGTGTAAATGTCTCGCCTCTCGTCTTTGATAATGCATTTACCGCACCAAACTCGCCGAGTGCTCTCGATGTACAAAGAATAATTCCATATATTAAAGCCCATTTTATCTGAGGAAACGTAATCTTAAAAAAGATTTTGAATCCGCCCGCTCCCATAAGAGCCGCCGCTTCCTCCTCGTCTTTTCCCTGTGCGTTAAGCACCGGAATAATCTCTCTTGATACAAACGGAAATGTTACAAATATTGTCGCAAGCACAACTCCGGGAATTGCAAATGCGATTCTTACATTCGCTCCGAATACCGAATTAAACCATCTTATAACAGGATAAAACCAGCCGAGACGCCCGAATGTCATAAGAAACGCAAGTCCAACGATAACGGGTGATATTGAGAACGGAATATCAATAAGTGTCGCAAGCACCTGTTTTCCCTTAAATGAAAACTTTGTCGTAACCCATGCCGCACACAATCCAAAAAATGTATTGATAACAACCGCAATAACAGTTGCAAACAAAGTAACTTTCAAAGCACTGACAACATATTTTGACGATACCGATTTAAAATAAAATCCAAGTCCCTGCTTGAGCGAGCTGGATACAATACAAAACAGCGGCATCACAAGCATAAAAAATACAAATAAAACGCTTATTGTTATAAGAACATATTTAGTTATCTTTTTTCTTTTTTCAAATTTTTCCTGTTCATTCATAACTTTTCCCATCCTGTTTTTATCATCCGCCATTTTAACATTGTATGATTATATATTATTGGTTCTTTTTGCCTGCTTCATCTGGATAACATTTATCGCAAATAAAAGCAGAAATGATATTACAAGCATCACAAGTGCTATAGCTGTTGCCGACGCATAATCAATATAACTTAACTTCTGCATTATTACATACGATACAACCTGTGTATGCTCTTTGGCACTGTTGCCCGAAATGTAAATAACGCTTCCATACTCACCGATTCCCCTTGCAAATGCAAGCCCAAATCCTGTAAGTATCGCAGGTCTCAACTCGGGAAGTATTACCTTAAAAAATGTCTTTGACGGCGACGCACCAAGTATGTAAGCTGCTTCCTCATACTGTCCGTCAAGTTTTTCAAGCACCGGCTGCACATTTCTTACTACAAACGGAATTCCGATAAATATAAGTGCAACTATAATTCCAAGATGTGTGTAACTTACCTTAATTCCTATTGCAGCAAGCGGTTTTCCAAGTATTCCCGTATCCGAATACATCTTTGAGAGCGTTATGCCCGCAACTGCTGTCGGAAGTGCAAAAGGAAGCTCTATAAATCCGTCAAGAATACGCTTTCCGGGAAAGTCATATTTTACAAGTGTCCATGCAAGAATTACTCCAAATATTACATTTATCACCGCCGCTATAAAAGAACAGACAATACTCGTCGTAAATGCGTAAACTACATTCTGCTTTGTAATCAGTTTTATAAATTCCGACGGTGGCAGTTTCAGCGAATATACCATAACCGATGCAAGCGGAATCAATACAATAAGTGAAAGCATCGTCACCGTAATTCCCATTGTAAGCTTAAAGCCCGGAATCACTCTGGTTTTCTTTGCTTTTTTTAATTTTACGGTTTCTTCCATACTTATTTTTCCTTTCCGCTTTTATTTCTGTGTATATATAAATATAATTTCTACACAACTTCATACCCTATATAAATACAACTTCATATCTGCACTTAGTTACACAGCTTGTCAAACAATGCACCGTCATCAAAATACTGTTTATACGCATTGTCCCAACCGCCGAAATCATTAATTGTTGTACATTTTACATTCAGATTAAATTTATCCGAATATTCATTAAGGATTTTTTCATCACTTGGGCGATATCCGTAATCAGCCACAAGTCTCTGGGCATTTTCCGAATACAGATAAGAAAGATATTCTCCTGCTGCCTGCCCTGATTTATTAACTTTTACATTATCATCAACAACCGCAACGCTCGGCTGTGCAAGAATACTTACTGACGGCGTTACAATCTCATATTGCCCCGGATAATTGGCGACTGTCATCATTGCTTCATTTTCCCATGCAATAAGAACATCGCCTTTCTGATTCTCAACGAATGTTGTCGCTGAACCTCTCGCCCCCGAATCAAGAACTGATACATTAGCATACAATTTTTTGATAAATTCATTCTGCTTAGCTGTATCCGTATATTTCTCCCTGGCATAACTTAATGCCGCAAGAAAATTCCAACATGCACCGCCGCTGCTTTTCGGGTCCGGCGTTATAACTTCAACACCGTCTTTAATCAAATCATCCCAGTCTTTTATATTTTTCTCATTTCCTTTTCTTACAAGAAAGACCATTGTTGAAGTGTATGGTGCGGAATCATTGTCATATTCCTGCTTCCAGCCGCTGTCAACAAGTCCGGTTTTTTCAATAAGCGAAATATCATGTTCAAGTGCAAGTGTGACAACATCTGCATTACAGCCTTCAACAACTGACCTTGCCTGACTCCCGGAACCGGCATGTGACTGTATTACATTCACCGGCTCACCATATTTTTCTTCATAATAGCTTTTGAAAATCTCATTATAGCTTTCATAGAATTCCCTTGTGGCATCATATGAAACATTGGTGATTGTCATTATATTCGATTTTTCACGGCCGCATCCCGCAAGCCCCGTAAAAACACATGCAGCTAACAAAACTGCCTGCATTTTATATATTTTTTTCATATGGTTTACCACCCATTCCTACAGCTTAAAATTCAAATAATGATGTCGATAAATATCTTTCTCCCGTATCAGGAAGGAGAACAACTATATTCTTTCCTGCATTTTCAGGCTTTCGTGCCTCCTTTAAGGCTGCACAAAGAACTGCTCCCGAAGATATTCCAACAAGCAGGCCTTCTGACTTTGCAACCTGTCTCGTCGTCTCAAACGCCTCGTTATTTCCTATAGTTATAATCTCATCAACTATACTTGTATCCATAACCTCAGGTATGAATCCGGCTCCTATACCCTGTATCTTGTGAGGACCAGCACTACCACCGGAAAGAACCGGTGAACCCGAAGGCTCCACGGCAACTATTTTTGCATTAATTCCAGCTTCTTTAAGACCTTTTGCAGTTCCCGTTATAGTTCCGCCTGTTCCAACTGATGCAATGAATATATCAACCTTTCCGTCTGTCGCTTCTGCGATTTCCTTTGCTGTTGTAACCCTGTGAATCTCAGGATTGGAAGGATTGTCAAACTGCTGTGGAATAAATGCGTTGCCGTATTCTTCCTTTAACTGTTCAGCCTTTGCTATTGCACCTTTCATTCCGAGTCTTCCCTGTGTGAGAACAACTTCTGCTCCAAGTGCCGTTACAATCTTTCTTCTCTCTACACTCATAGTGTCAGGCATAGTAAGAATAAGCTTTAATTTCTTTGCGGCACACACACCAGCAAGTCCTATTCCCGTATTGCCACTTGTAGGCTCTATAATAACCGTATCTTTATTAATCTTTCCCTGTTTGATTCCGTCTTCAATCATCGCATATGCAACTCTGTCTTTCACGCTGCCAAGCGGATTGAAATATTCAAGCTTCGCTATTATGTTTGCACTAACATTATTGTCCTCTTGAAAGTTACATAACTGCAACATCGGAGTACGTCCAATAAGCTCTGTTATCTGTTTTGCTATCTCTGCCATAATAACCCTCTTTTCTTTTTAAGTTCTGCAACTTTTATTATAATACACTACTATTCATATCGTTTCAATAGGATTTAAGAATTTATTTAAAATTTTTTCCAGTTCTTCATCATCCGGAATGTTTCTCCGGCTGTATGTAAGCTCTGCCATATATGAAAGAAAACGTGCCCTTAGTACATCATTGCTTATCTTTTGTTTAGCGTAAGGACGCAATTTTTCAAGGTAATCAAGTATTTCTTCTATATTGTCAGGCAGAATATTGTCAATTTCTCCGGCAAGAAGTGTTGTGATTCTTGGGCTTGCACCACTTGACGATATTCCTATTTCCAGCTTTCCGCGGCTTACAACCGACGGGAATATAAAATCACATTTATCTTTTACATCAACTACATTAATAAGTATTCCTTTATCGTTACAAAGACTTGTTATATGCTCATCAAGTTCTTCATCACCTGCCGCTGCAATAACAAAACGCACACCTTCTACGTCGCTGTCCTCAAACTCTCTTTCTTCCCACTCAACACCTTTAATATTTTTAATTCTCTCATCAACTTTTTTGGCAACAACCTTTATCTTAGGTCCATAATCCAGTATTCTCTTCACCTTGTGAAGTGCAACCTTTCCGCCACCAACAATAAGTACCGAAACATCCTTTAATTCTACATAAAATGGAAAATATGCCATAATTGTCCATCCTCCTCTAATACAAAATATCCGCAAGTTTCTGATAAGCCTCACCCCAACGCTCATTAGGCTTAAAATTGTAAAGACTCTTATCAAGCACATAATATCTGTCATTTTTTACTGCTGTGAGACTGTTCCATACAGGATTGCTCTTTAAAAGTGTGTCAACATTCTTTAATGCCGCCTCAGTATTAGTTCCCTGAATTGTCACAAAAATAAAATCGGGGTCTTCCTTTACAATAGCCTCGAGACTCAGATCATCAAGCAAAGAACTGTCGCTGTCGGCAATATTTACACATCCCAAATCTTTTAAAATCTCGCCGCTTACAATTCCATCGCTGCCCTTCGCCTTGATATTTTTGGAAGCTGCACGAAGAAGCAATATCTTAGGATTGCTGCCGTCAATCTGTTTTTTTGCATTTTCAACTTCTGTCCGCACAGAAACACCATTTTTTTCATATAAATCCTTGCGTCCCGTTATATCTGTGCATATATCAAGCATTGCTATATAGTCTTCATAATTATTAACATCAAAATATGCAACTGTAATTCCTGCATTTTCCAATGTTGCAAGCATTTCGACATCAGGCTTTGTATTGGCACTGGCAATAACAAAATCAGGCTGTGAAGCTATAAGAAGCTCTACATTCGGTTCAAGTATCGCCCCAAGCTTGACAACAGAATCGTCGAGTCCCAAATCAAGGCTGTCCCACGCATCATTAACCGAAGCCACAAGCTTTCCTCCAGCAAGAAGCCACACATCAGAAAAACTTCCGAGAAGCGAAGCCGTTCTGTCTGCCGATTTTACGGTAACACTTCTGCCCAGTGCATCTGTAAATGTAACACCGTCCTGCACATCAGCATTGGCATTATCAGAATTTTTCACTCCGCATCCTGCAAGTGCAAATATTGAAATTAATGTTGTAATAATTAGTACGTCTGCAATTAATTTTTTAACTGTCTTCTTCATATTCTACCTTTCCTACCGTATTACTATGTTTTATTTTTCATAGCGTACTATAATTTCATATAAAATGCAACAAAAATATGCTACAATTGTTTGAGGTTTATTATTGAAAATATGGAAACGGAGGATAATTATGTATTCAAATTATTTTACTGAAATAATACCCTATGCCGGATATAATATAAAACAGATTGCATGGCACGAATGTATGGCATGCGGCAACGGACACATAGGCGTTCTCACATCTGGTGCCCCCAAAAACGACAGCTTTATTTTTCAGAATACTGAATTTGTAATGCCATCAGACGAGCCAAGATGTGTTCCCGCAGAAGTAACAGAACAGCTTGACGAAGCAAGACAATCTGTAATAAATATGGACGACACATGGAATATACATAACAGAAAAAGAACCAATATGTACTGTTATCATCCGGGACACCAGTTAAGAATATCCTTAAAAAATGCCTCAGATATTACAGACTTTGTGCGTTCTACAGATTATGAAACATCTGAGCTGGTTTCATCGTATAACATGTCAGAATACAATACGTATGCAAATCATATAAAAAAACGTACCTTCACATCATCTGTTGACGATGTAATAATCACAGAAATATCAGGTAACAGTTTCACTGTTGACATATCAATTGATGATTTTGAATCAATGCACAAATTTGGCAGACAAAAAAGCGGTGACGCACCCGAATTAAATATGAAATATACGCGGTTTGCAACTGATGGATTAATCGGCTTTTGTGCATTGTATCCGCAATACGAAGAAAGTGAATTAAAAAATGGAGGATTTGCAGGCGTAACACGCATTATCCCTTATGACGGAACAACTTCCCTATCTTTTACGGACACTGATATGCGTGCAAAATCATGCCTTGACCCCAAAAATCCCATCATAACATTTTCGGGCAAAAAACTTGTTCTTATAACATACCTTGACTGGACTTATAAACAGCCTGATAAAATAACCGCAGATTTTTTCACAATTCCACTTGTCTCACAGTGTATAAATAAAATTAACAAAACATTAATAAAATACGCTGACGCAAGTTCTTTATTTTCATATGAAGCTGCACTAAAGCCTCATATAGAAAAATACAGCAGTATTTTTAACAATGTCAGCCTGAAACTTAACAACACCGATAAAGCTCTCAGCAACGAAGAATTATTACAAAAGCAGAAAAAAACTGATTACATACTGCCTGAACTTCTGAAACGTGTATACAACCATGGCAGATATGCAATGTATTCCTGTGCCGGACATACTGCACCTCGTCTTTCGGGGCTTTGGACAGGCGAATGGAATATGCTGTGGAGAAGTGCCTACACAATGGACGCCAATGTAAATATTCAGGTATCAGGCATGAACACATGCGGAATGTGTGATGCAGGCAAAGGTTACATCTGGTTTGTGCTAAAACAGATTCCCGACTGGGAAATCAATGCCAAAGCCGTTTACGGCATGAAAAACGCTGTCCTCACCCCCGTAAATACCGACGGTCACCGTGCAATGATGGTTGAATATGACATCAATTATCCATTTCATTACTGGAATGCTGGAGCAAGCTGGATGATTATTCCGATTTATGAATTCATGCAAGTCTATGGCAACGTCACAATCACAACACACGATGAAAATATAATACGTATATATAATAAAAACATTTTCCGCATTAAAGAAGACATTCTTCTTCCTTTACTTGCAAAAACATTCAACTTCTGGGAACAGCTTTGTACTCCCGAATATTTTACAGATTCAAACGGAAATGCCCGCTTTGTAAAGGGAAAAACATCCTTGGAACCAGATGAAAAATACCTTATAATACCATCGTTTTCACCCGAAAACAAACCGCTCGGTTATAAAAGTGCAATCACTGCCAATGCGGCTATGGATATAGCTGCTGCCGTTGATTCTCTTAATATGTACAAAAATATACTCTCAGACATAAAGCCTAATGGTTATCAGAAAACCCTTGAAAAAATCACACATCTGATATCGTGCCTGCCTGTATATATGTTTGATAAAAGCGGTGCAATAAAAGAATGGTCCATGAACGAATACAAAGAAAATAATGCCCACCGCCACATAAGCCATCTTTATTGTGCATGGCCATCATCAGAAACACAGCACAATCACGCACTTGCATCCGCATGCCGTCAGGCAATAATTAACCGTAACCGCGAAAACACGGGAAAAGACGACACCGCATCACACGGCTGGATTCACAAAGCTCTCGTAGAAGCCCGCCTCAAAAACCCGGAAGCTGTATATAATACGCTTTTGCTGCTTTTTAAAAGCGACATATTTTACAACACATTTTTTACAGACCATAATACAGACCGCTCAAAAGGCGTATTCTGCACAGACACTCTTCTCGGAATAGTCGGCATCATAAACGAAATGCTGGTGTACTCTGACGAATGTACGGTCGAACTGCTCCCTGCATTAAACACAGGTCTTATTAACGGCGAAATATGCGGTCTTCTCACAAAATGTGGCATAAAAATAAACCGCCTGTCATGGGATAATAACAAGCGGTCTGTATACATAGATATATCTGCATTACGTGATACATCATTCAATCTTATATATGATAATGAATCAATACACCTTGATATGAAATCTGGCGAACAGACATTACATAAATTCTTTCATTGATGTATACACATGGAAACCTTTATCAGTCAGATACTTTTCAACTTCAAAGCTGTCTTCTGTTCTGAATACAATAACAGGCTCCTGGTTATGGCTTACAAATGTAAAAATGCAGTCCAGATTAGTACGTGCATTTTTAAGTTCCTTTAAAAAATCAGACATATTTGTAAATCTTTCCTGGAGTCTGACTGCTATTACGAATCTTTCAAGTACAGTATATCCCTTTGAAGAAAGCACATCATTACATCTGTCAGGGTCGTCCACTATCATATGAAACACACCAAAATCCGTAGCATCATATGTTGACAGTCCATAACATTCAATATTATTTTCCTTTAAAATTTCAACAACATTAAATAAGTTACCCGGATTGTTGGAAACAAGTACCGATAATTGCTTAATCACAGATTAGCCCTCCTTTAATTTTAAATACAATTATTGTATTGTACCACCTCTGTATGACATAAGCAATGTTTTAATTATTTTATTCCTCTAAAAGCCATTTCCATGCAGGAACAACATCAATTTCTATGCCCTCACATTCAATGACAGCTTGCTCACTGTTCGTAATCAAAATACATTTTGTATCAGTTTTTTCACGGCGTATATCCATCACTAATAAGCTGCCATTTCCCATTTTCATCTTTTTTTTGGAATATCCATTTCCAGTCATTATATGTTGCATTTCTGTTCATTTTACCTATTTTTTTGTTTCCGGTAATAATTTTTGTATGCAATGTTATTTTACTGTCGGACGCATTCTTATAATTTTCCCCACCTGTCTGCGTATACCACATATCTGATATGCTGCATCCAGCATAAGATTTTTCAAAAATACTTTTAAGCTCACTCATTGCATCTTTAACTTCAAGTGATGTAAAAGGAGCCGAACCATTAACTATTCGTCCCTCTTCAATACATACACCGCCTTTGGGTGTATTAACAATATTTTGTATAATAAATACTATAATTACAGCAATTATTAATCCACTCACTGCTATCACTATTTTTCTTTGTTTTTTCATTTTACACCCCGCTTTTTCTGCTATTTTCTTATAATTCCATAAGTTGAATATCCTGCATATTGTTCCCAATGATTACTTCTGAACTCATTACCTAAAACAATGCACTGTCTAATTTCATATTACATAATCTGACACTTTTTTCAATAATAACTCTGTGAACAAATAGTATAACCCTTTTTGTGTATATTTTTCACACAATTCAAACTGTTATTTTATTATAATATTGGGGATTTTATTAAAAATAATATTTTAAGACTTCTTTTAGATATTCTCTCCTATGTAAAGCTTATATTCTAATCTCTTTGCAAACTCAGCAATAACAAAGCCACATAATCAAAGAGCATACCAGCCTAAAAGCAACTTGACTCTGTCATTAATTGTTCCATGAAATTTGTCACTGGATTTCTCATAAACAAAAAATTAGACTGCATCACAAAACAACCAATGTTACATAAAATATCAACTATATCATTTTTGAAGTTACTGTCTGATATTATATTTTTTCTCAAATTCTTCTTCAGGTACCGGGCGTGAAAAATAATATCCCTGAAACATCCTGCAGCCCATCTGTATAAGCATTGTAAGCTGCTGGGATGTTTCAACCCCCTCTGTTATAACTTCCATTCCGAGTTTCTGTGCAAGGAAAATAATACTTTCAAGAATATCCTGGCCTTTCAACTCATTCTCCGTGGCATTTAAAAATCCCATATCAATCTTTAAAATATCAGCACTTATATCTTTAAGCATATTAAGAGAAGAATATCCGCTTCCAAAATCATCAATTTCAATCTTAAAGCCATAATCCTGAAGGCGTTTTATAATTTTAATATTTCTCTCAAAATTATCCATAATAGTTGTTTCAGTTATTTCAAGCTTTAACTTTTCCGGATTAATTCCATTTCTTTCAACAATATCTACAAATGTCTCATAAACATCAACAAGATAAAAATCTTTTGTAGATATATTAACAGATATATGATACTGTTCTTTTCCCAGTTCTTTCCACTCTTTTAATTTAGCTGCCGCTTTTTCCCACATATATTTGTCAATTTTGTAGATAAGTCCTGCCTTTTCAAGCACATCAACAAATACTGCCGGAGATAACAGGCCTTTTACAGGATGTCTCCATCTCACCAATGCTTCAGCACCTCTGGCAATTCCCTTAAAATCAACCTGCGGCTGAAGATACATAACAAATTCTTCATTATTTAACGCACGCTCAAATTCACCGATAATACGTCTCTCTTCAATTGAATTTTCAAGCATTGCATTATTATAATATGCTATATAACTGTGATAATCATTTTTAATTGTATCGCCTGCAATATTAGCCTTATCGCACATTATACTGACAGGATCATCCAAATTTTCAATATCATAAACACCTATAAATACATGCATTCTGAATGCATTATTATCAAACTGTTTTTGAAATTCATTCAGTCTGCTTATAATCGCTTTTTCATTGAATTTTTCTTTTGGCATACATAGTGCAAACCTGTCATTTTCAATTCTTGCACATATTGAATCATCTTCCAGATATTTATTAAAAAATTCTCCTACTTTAACAAGAACTTCATCACCTTTTTTCAGTCCAAATAATTCATTAATAAATTTAAAATCCTTTATATTACTGCACAATATACAATACTGTATGCCACTGTTTTTATTTACGATTTCATGTACATGTCTATAAAAATATTCTTTATTATATAATCCTGTAAGGCTGTCGTGCGATGCTTTATACTTTTCAATTTCAATCGACTTTATATCTTCGGTCTTATCATTAAATACAAAATAATCACATATAAAATTATTTTTATCATCAAATATACGTTTATATATCACATCATAATTTTTACTTTCACCATCAACGACTTTCACAGCTGAATACTCAATATTATTTTCTCTTTTATCTGCAATTTCCTCAAGCCATCTGTGATATCCTGTTTCCAACTCACTATACTCATCACGCAAACTAAATACTTTTTTTATATAATCATTACAATGTATACATTTTCCCCTGTTATCAAAACATATAATTCCGCTATTCATATCTTTTATAACAAGTGAAAGCGTATTTTCAATCAGTTCCTCAGGAACATAACTCAATGTAAAATAATATATAAACACTGACATCAACCCAAATGCTACAACTGAAATATCATAAACAGAATTAGATTTAAAGAAAATAATATCTAATACAGCTGCTATAAAAAGTGATGCAAAAATAACTTCATATCTTATTCTGTAAAACTTGGAAGATTTCATTATCATAAACATGTATGAAACGAGAAGAAGAAGCACAACTGCAAAATTATATATAAAATGCATTTTTACAAAAATACTGTCTGTAAATCTTAAATGTAATTCGGCATCTGTAATAAATTCAACTGAAAACATCTGACCTGTCCATATATTGGAAAATAATAGTACAGTATCAAACATACCATATATAACCATAGCTTCTTTAATAATTCTGACTTCATCAAATAAGCCTGTATAATATTGTGTATAATACATCAATAATATAAGAAGCCAGTCATATCCTGCAAACATAAGACCACGGCAAAAAGTTACTACCTTGATATTATTGGAAAATGTAAATATCATAAATGTAATACCAAATAGTACCGCACCTGTTTCATACAAAAACACTATTCTGGCAAGATTCCCTTTTTTATTCTTTGCCTTTAACGCACATGCTCCAAGTAATATTATAAGCAATATTATAATGATTCCATAAATTATTTTCATAATATCTCCACGTTATTAAAACAATGTTTATAGTCCCATTTTTAATTCAACCGATTATACTTTATTTTATAATTTCATGTAAATAGTGCTATTGTTGTATTTTCTGTTCTTCATTTAGTACATGGTACCTGTATTACAACTTAATTTGTTGTTGCAATCATGTCGGCAATAGCCCAATTTCCCTGGTATTTTACAAAATAAAATGTTGAATCAATAACATCTTTTCTAGCACCGCCGGATGTAAGTGTCATATTCTTGGTAAATGCAATATGACATGAATAACAGTTGTCGTTATATTCAATATAATTATCAACTACCACACCTGTATAAGGATTACCTGAAAGTACATGGTCACTTATAAATGTAATATCAGGACTTACCGAATAGTCTTTTGCAAGATTCCAATAATATGAATCCTCAATAAGATATTGCTGTACAGTTGCAAGACCGTGACCTGCACCGCTTAAATCATTAGTAAGGAAATTATCCCATATTTTTGCCATGTTAAGAGCCTCTTCTTTTCTGTCTGATGGCATATCAGATGAATCCCCTCCTGCACCGGCTGTAATATTATTGCCCTTAGAATCTACATTGACAGCGACTTCACTTCCTGCCGCACTATAAATCTTAATTTCAGGTTTGTTAACAAATCCTGTCAGCTTATATTCTACAGATTTTGGCATATCAACATACTTAGATACATTAACAAAATCAGGATTTTCAACCATTTTGCCTGTTTTATAATTATCTGATACCTTAATTCCATTAACAGTAACTGTGTAATCCTGTGGAATCAAAACAGTATAGTCAGTAGTTTTAGCAGAAAATGCCGGCTCGATTGACTTGATTTTCCAATCAAATACTGTAAGAATCCCAAGAACAACATGCTGATTTTTCGCTTCAAGTGTCATCCTTGCAGCCAGTTTGTCATCAGCATATATATCATACTGCGGCTCTTCTGTATTATAACTTCCCTCTGACTTCTTATATGTATATCCGGATACACCATCAAATTCTGACATATACATATTGACAAATGTATCTTTCCCTTCAAATTCACTGCTTGCAGGAAGCTCTATATTGTCCGCAAGAGTCTTATCATCAACCATTTTTTCAAAGTCTTTAAGAAATCCATCCATAACTTTATCTGACTGTGAATTTTCATATTTCTTAACGCATGATCCCGTATATATATATACGCAGATTCCTATAATTAACAAAACAACAGCATATATGATAAGCCCTGTCCAATAATTTAATTTTATATTAAATTTTCCTGTTTTGTTTTTAGTATTGTCTTTCATTATTACAATTCTCCTCCCTCGTCTATTTAGGCATTACAACAAACGCTGTTGGCAGTTTCCATGACGAATTCTGATAATAAAATGTCACACTCGTCATCTCATAGCTGCCATTGTAAACCATAGTTGAAGAACTGCCGCCGTCAAGATTTGCTGCATTAACAGCACCGTATTCCTGCATGACTGAAATAAGGTCTGATGCCGTTGCTCCAAGATGTCCTGAAGCACCTCTTCCATCTGTAACCAAAAGAAGAATTGCACCGTCTGCTCTTTGTCCTATAACTGTTCTTGGATTAGCTCCACTTCCCTGACCCTTTAAAGCTCTAGCCTCATTATTAATTATAAGTGAAACAAAATGATTATTTGCATCAGAACTTTCTTCCTGGAAAGCAACCGCATCCCTGATTCCGGCTTCCGCTACATATTTTTCAAAATCTGCTGCCGACATCCCATCTATATCTTTGATTACAAGAAGATTGTCCTTATTAAGCCCGATAAGGTAAAGTCCTGTCAGCGACGAAGGACTATTATATGTAATATTTCCATCCTGTACAACTATTCCAAGTGGTGAACCCCCTCTGTTTCCTGATGAAACATAAAGACCTCCGTTGACACCGGCAACTGCACCTGCACCGCTTACAATCTGGTCAAGTTCTTTACCATAATCTCCCCATGGATATGTAGTTCCTACTTTGACCTGTGAAGGATCCTTTATAATAAGCATTTTACCAAAAAAAGATCTTCCTGATATCTCTACCATTCTTATGCCATTCTCATCAAACTGCTCCGCTTCCTCATTATTATCCTTTACTGACTCATCCGAAGCAGATATATTAATAAGTGATGTATCAATATCCGAATCAAGAGTTTCCATCTTATTAGCATTAATTACCTCATTAATCTGATCATCTGTACAGAACCATGATGCAAGAAACTTCATCTGACCAGATTCAAGAACTGTTGATATAAAAAGATTTCTTGCTGATGGTGCCGAATTACTGCATATCCGTTTAATCATAAAAAATAAAGTTCCTACAAGCATTATCACTGTAACAAGAATTACTAACAATACTCTGACTATGTTTCTGGCTATTTTCTTCTTCATACTAATCTCCATTCTTTGAATTCTTTCACCATTTTATTTATTAATCAGTAATATATTTTTATAGGTCAGAAAATAGATAGCCTTTTTCTTCAGACTATCTATTTTTATCTTTAAATCTTCTCAGGAATTATCAACCAATGCATATTCCAACATCACATTTTTATTTATTTTAACATAAAACATAAAAGAATAAAAGGATAATTGTCATTTGATTCCACTTGTTTATGCACGCTTATAAACAATTGGTTCATCATATCCAAAAGTTCTTTTTCCGTTAACTTCCATGCTTTCAGATACTTCCAGACAGCTATCCGAAAACCTTTCCCAAAGCTTAAATGTCATTACCGGAGAAAAACGGCTTGTGCTGCCTCCCTCCCAGACACCATTCTTTTCATGATAAAGTGCCGGTATAAATTTTTCAGATTTTTTCAGTTCAGTATAATCAACATTCTTCATGGAATTATATGAAAATGTATTCTTATCTTCTCCTGCCGGAATTTCATATGATGAAAGACTAATTCCATCCTCAGTTTCTGTAATAAGAAAAAGATGTGGTGATGCATGTCGCTTTCCATTGATTTCATAATAACTTTCTTCAACAACAAATTTTCCATTAAAATCCACAGGAATATTTTTTATTTTATCATTACATATGGTATTGATGTGTTCTGCGTAAGGATATATTTTTCCTGTCTTCTGCATCATATCAAACTGCTCTTTGTTATCAAAATGTCCTGTCATCATTCCTATAAAATTATCAAGTTTCATCTTGTTGCCTCCATCTTAAATTTATATACAATTAATCCTGCAATGTTTTATTTTTCAGTTGCAGCCCCGGCAGTAACAACACCATTTCAATGTTCAACCGCCATGGTGAGTGAACCAAAATCCCACCGTCTGTGTTCTCAATTCTTTGTTCAGAACCCCTTTTACATATATGCACCAAATTGCCCAACCTGTCAACAAATATTTCCAATATTTATGCGGGTTTTCAAAATCACAATAATTAATGCATGGAAATAATAAAGAATGAATTTCTTCACAAGACGACCGTTCCCCTCCTAGTCACCAGGCATGAAACGAAAAAAGGGAATGGTCAACCAACCATTCCCTTTGCAATGAGCCCACCGGGGTTCGAAGCCGTGAGACCGCTTAAACACTGGCTTTCTTAGGTCTCCTTTATGGCACTAGTCCAGTAGGAGCCGATAGCCTGTGTAATGATTTTTATGTAATGATTAGTGATGAAATAAGTGCCGGAAAAGTGCCCGAAATATTTTCAATTATTCTTACGTGATTTCAAGCATCATATGATTAGCTTATATGTAATGGCTAAATCCGTACCTTCCAACATCCTGTAAGGTATAGTCTTTAGTCTGCTCTTATTAGAATTAGCATTTACCAGAGTATAGACAATCCTTTCCTTTAGCTTCTCCAAATTGATTTCACAATCAAACTTAGGAAACAGGCTTCTATTAATCACATCTACAATCTCATCAACTGATTCACCAGTCCAGTAACATATCTTTGCAACATTCATATCTTTTTTCCTGACCTGAATTCCTTTCAGTTTTGTGTCATTATTCTTCATAACTTCAACTCTTTTCACCCCATATTCTTCTCCAAGTCTTTTCTGCACTTCATCAATCACATCATTCATTTTGTCATCCATAACAACCTCGTATTATATAGTAGTAGTTTTTAGAGACCATCTCCAAGGTCTTAATAACT
>ERZ773243.149-NODE-149-length-98469-cov-7.452974_pt1 | contig 98469 bp, 89 predicted proteins | sample MGYA00580520_ERZ773243 | MGnify/ENA primary metagenome ERZ773243 (study PRJEB29015, sample SAMEA2737747) | human gut metagenome | biome: human gut; feature: human-associated habitat; material: faeces | place: China | collected 2012 ... | reverse complement strand
ACGCTCGACCCGCACATTCGCTTTTTTCTAGGTTATTGTTCAGTTTTCAAGGTTCGTTGTTGTCGCCATGTCCTGACGACTTGTTTATAATACCACTTCATTCTTAATATGTCAACACTTATTTTGTAATGTTTTTTACATTTTTCAAGAAACACATGGAGCAGTTGGCAAACAGAGTGCTATTTTACCTTACTCTTTGAACCGTAAATTTTTCTTGAAATTCTTAGATTATTTTTAAAATTTTCTCTTATAGTGCTATCAAATTGTTAAAATTAATGCGTTTTATGTAAAAAATACTAAAAATCATAGTAAAAAAAGAATTGACTGCCGCATTTGCTGCAGCAGCCATAATAAAAACTATTCTAACGTTATGGGCAAAACGTTTCCGTCAGAAGTACCCCAGTCCACCATAATATAGTATTGACCAACTTCTCCAGTTTCCCAATTTATATTAAAGAGCTCTATAGGATAGCTTTTATGAATTGCTCTCCAACTAGCAAATTTATATTGTGGCAGAATTTTACGCACTCTATCCTCGTCTCTCCAGAATGTGGAAGTTATATCAAAAATCTCTTCACTATTCCATTTCAGCCAAACAGGCTTCCATCCTGCAATCTTTGTGAATACATCATAACGCAGTGTTTCTATTAATATCTTCTTTTGTTCTTCGGCAAATGTATCATTTATATAATCGTATAACAGCTTTGCTGTACCCTTAGCATTATGACCTTGAGGATAGTGTCCGTTTCTAACCCACCATTCTGTCAAGCCAACAAAAAAGGTAAACGCGTCCTTGCCAGACTCTCTCAACAAAGCCTTTAATGTATATACAAAATAGTCCGTATTTCCAGTCTGATCAAAAACATTTTCCAAACGCTTCAATAGCTGCATGTCCTTATATGGCAGATATTTTGTAGCTAGTATTTCGTATGGAGGCTCATCAATATAACGCAAATCATGCTCTTTAGTTTCGTTGTTCATCTGAGTTCCAGGCAATACCTTTAAGAACCCTAACTGCAGCATATCAGCTCCCAATCCATACACGTCATTGAAGGATTTTGCAAATTCTTTTAATCCTTCAAAAGGCAATCCAGCAATCAAGTCCACATGAATATGCATATTTTTAAAACTTAATAGACGTTTTACATTTGCTTCTAAGCGTTTCCAGTTATCCTGTCTATTAATTGCCGTCAGTGTAGGCTGATTAGTACTTTGTATGCCTATTTCCATCTGGAATCTTCCCTTGGGAACATTCTGCAAAAAATCTAAGACTGTATCAGACAGCATATCTGCCTTTATTTCGAAATGGAATGTCGCCTTAGTATCTAATTCAGCTAAATACTTCATTATAGGCAGAAAATATTTTTCATCCAGATTATATGTACGATCAACAAATTTTACTAAATCAGCACCAGCTGCAACAAAGCGGTTCAAATCAGCCATTACTAGCTCCAAGGGACGTTTCCGTACAGAACGTGAAATTCCTGATAAGCAGTAGCTGCAGTTAAAAGGGCATCCTCTAGTACATTCATAATAAACTATCTTATGTTCAGCCAATACCTGCTCCAAATCTGGATATGGAAATGGCAGAATCTTCATATCTTCGATAACTGTAGTTCCGCCGTTAAGCTTAACGCTGCCATTTTCCATATAGGCAATATGAAGAGGAACAGTTCTGCAATCTGTTTCAATAGCACTGAGCAGTTCCGTAAAGCAAATTTCGCCTTCACCCTGAACAATATAATCTATTGCTGGCTGCTCCATAAAAATACGCTCTGCATCAAAAGCAACCTCTGGTCCGCCAACAACTACAAGTGCATCAGGACGCAGTTTCTTGAGCATACCAATAAGACGAAATACAAATGGTTTGTTCCAAATATGCACAGAAAAAGCAAAAACTCTGGACTTTTCATACATAATTTTTTCTAAAACAGTCAGAATGGGGGTATTAATTGTTTCCTCTATCAATTTGATATCGTGTCCCTGCTGACGTGCATATTCACCAACATACCTTAATCCTAAGCCCGTATGAATGTATTTGCTGTTTATAGCAATTAGACTTGCCTGCATTGTTGTCTCCTTCTACTAAAAATACCAATTTCAAAGATTCAATTATTAACTCTATTCTAGTACAAATATCACTGCATAATTAACTGTCAAATTTAATGACTCTACCTGAGCAGCCTTCAAACTAATTTAAACGTGTTCAATGACCTTTCTATTTTATCACAAATCAAGATACTATTTAACCCCTCTCTACAGTAGTTATTTGACTTTCACTTTTGAATATTAAGGTTGGTTTATGCTATAATAACAGATAATACATTTATACTATACTGTAAGGAGTGAACAATATGACTGATAATAAATTTAATATACCTATTCATGGCAGCTCTGTAGATAGAAAAGACATTCCTGGCTTCTGTAAATGGCATGTTGAAGATATTTACACTAATGTTGAAGCATGGCGCGGTGCATGCTTTGATTTTAAAAACAAGCTTCCCGAGCTGACTCAACTTCAAGGAACAATTTCTGATGGGCAAAAGCTGCTGAAGGTATTGCGCCTGCAGGACGAACTTGGTAAAATTCTCGAAAAAATTTATGCCTACGCCTGCCTTCAGCGTGACTCTGACAATACTAACCAAAGCTTTCAAGCTATGGCTGGTGAAGCAGAAAGCCTAGTAGCCGCATATTCCAATTCTTGTTCCTTCATTGATCCTGAGCTGTTGGCTTTAGGTCAGGAAAAAATAACTTCCATGCAATCCCAAGAACCAGAGCTCAAAGAATATGCACACTACATTGAAAACCTAATGCGTTCTTCCAAACATATTCTCTCTGCTGACAAAGAGGCTATTCTAGCTCAAAGTCGTCTAGCAATAAGTGCCTCTGCAAGTAATTTCCGTGCCCTTGTATCTGCTGATATGAAATTCCCCGAAATTACAGATGGCGAAGGTAATGCAGCAGTTATCAGCGAAGGCAACTATATGCTCAATATGACATCTGACGATAGAGAACTGCGTAAAAACTCCTTTACTGCCCTTTTGTCAACCTATCACAGCTATCGCAACACCTTAGCATCTACCTTAACCGGCAGTGCCAGAGCAGCGTTCTTTAGCTCTACTGTTCGTAATCATCCAAACACTCTGGAAGCAAGCCTATTTCAGGACAATATCCCTGTAAGTCTTTATGATGGACTTATTGAGACAGTCCATGACAACCTGACTCCGCTCCATGACTACATTCAATTAAAAAAAGATATTCTTGGTTATGACGAGCTGCACTTTTACGATTTGTATGTTCCCATTTCTAAGGCTGCAGACAGCTTTGCCTGCGATTTTGAAGAAGCGTGTGATATTGTAGAAAAGTCTGTAGCACCTCTTGGTGAAGAATATGTTGCTGCACTTCATAAGGGTTTGACACAAGGCTGGATTGATGTTTATGAAAATAAGGGCAAACGCTCAGGTGCATATTCATGGGGAGTTTACGGCGTGCACCCCTTCGTTCTTCTTAACTATCAACGTCGTTATAATAGCATCTCTACTCTGGCTCATGAAATGGGTCATGCTTTACATAGCTACTTCAGCAGCAGTTCTCAAAACTATATTAATGCTGATTACACTATTTTCTGTGCTGAGGTGGCCTCTACTACTAACGAAAACCTGCTTTTAGAACATGTTCTTAAGCATGCTACTGAAGACCAGAAGATTTATCTGTTAAGCCAGTTCCTAGAATCTGTACGTACTACCGTTTATAGACAAGTTCAGTTTGCTGAATTTGAAAAATACATTCACAGTGAAATAACTGCTGGCAAATCTCTGCAGGCAGAAGCACTGGAGAACTACTGGCTGGATAGCAACAAACGCTATTATGGACCTGCTCTAACACTGGACCCTGAACTGTCCAGCGAGTGGTCTCGTATTCCCCACTTCTATACTCCCTTCTATGTATACAAATACGCTACAGGCTTCTCTGCAGCAACCGCCTTTTCTTCTGCTATTCTAAGTGGCAGCAAAGAAGCCGTAGATAATTATCTTGGTTTCCTCCACGCAGGCGGCAGTGACTACTCTCTCAATATCCTGAAAAAAGCAGGCGTAGATCTTACTACTCCTCAACCAGTAACTGTTACATTGCAAAAATTTGCTGAAAAGCTTGCTGAGCTTAAAGAGCTGCTCATAAGAAAGAATATGCTGTAAAACAAGTTTACTTGGACCTGAGCTGAACAAGTCTCAGGTCCATTTTTGTACTATTCATTAAGAATTTTATATATCCATCATCTACGATATATTTAAACATACCTGACCATAATAAAAACAGCTACTACCATAATTCGGTAATAGCTGTTTATTTGCTTAGTCACTTTTAAATAAGATTTGTTAAAACTGCCATTTCCATTTTATCAGCAGGGATAATCTCCTTATGAAGCACGGGCATATCCTTTAAAGCAACCATAGGCGCAGGAATTTCCGTACCTGTCATCTCGTGCAGCTGCTCCAAGAGCACAAAGGGATCCTCTGCTGCAACGGGCTTATCCTCCAAAGCAGATAAAACACTATTGGCAAATTTGTAGGGATTAGCAGTAGACAGAACAACAGTATAAGTCTCATCACTAGTCAGAAAGCGATACTTATCAAGAGCACGCCATGCAACGGCTGTGTGAGTATCCATCAGATAGCCATAATCATTATATATTCTGTGAATTGCCTCCTTGGTTTCAACCTCATCGATCCAAGCACCAAAGAACTGACGTTGAATAAGCTTAAGCTCCTCGCTTTCAATCTTATAGAATCCATCAGTGTTCAGGCTGCGCATATATTGGCTAACTTTCTCTGCATTACGTCCCGTAACATCATAGAGCAGACGCTCCAGATTGCTGGAAACAAGAATATCCATAGACGGAGAAACTGTTTTGAAAAATTCGCGACGCTTGTCATACGTACCAGTATTTATAAAATCTGTAAGAACATTATTGCTGTTGGAGGCACATAGGAGACGATCAACAGGAAGTCCCATCAGCTTAGCATAATATCCTGCCAAAATATCGCCAAAGTTACCTGTAGGAACAACAAAGTTAATTGGATCACCAAGAGCAATCTTGCCAGCATCTACTGCATCAATATAGGCACTAAAATAATATACTATCTGTGGAACCAAACGACCCCAGTTGATAGAGTTAGCAGAGGAGAAAATATATCCCTTATCCCCAAGCTCACGAGACATTATATCATTGCCAAAGATTTCCTTGACGCCACGCTGAGCATCATCAAAATTTCCTTCTATACCAAAAACCCTAACATTTTTTCCCATTTGTGTAATCATCTGACGTTTTTGGATATCACTTACACCCTCACAGGGATAGAAAACAATTATTTCTGTGTTATCCACATCTGCAAAGCCTTCTAATGCTGCCTTGCCAGTATCACCAGAGGTTGCTACTAAAATAACAACCTTGTGAGTTTCACCAGTTTTTTTCATGGAGCGTGTCAAAAGGTGCGGTAAAAGCTGCAGTGCCATATCCTTAAAAGCACTTGTAGGACCATGCCACAGCTCTAAAACGCCAGTGTTGTCATTAATCTGTACCAAAGGAACAGGATTTTCGCCAAATTTTTCGGAAGCATAAGCTTTATTAACGCATTCGCGCAGCTCATCCTCAGAAAAATCAGTGAGAAACTGTAATAAAACATCGATTGCTCTTTCTGTATATGGCTTGCTGCTCATTGACTTAATGTCGTTCAAACGCATCTGCGGCAAATGCTGAGGCACAAACAAGCCTCCGTCACTTGCTAAACCGCGGGTAATTGCTATAGAAGCAGAAACTATATCACTTTTTCCACGTGTACTTTCAAATAACATATCTCATCCTACTTTCTTAGAGAAAAATCAAATCAATTGTGGGATAGTGTAATAATACCATACTTTAATAATCACCACAAGAAAATTTCTTTAAAACATTGTTTAAAGAAATTTTTTAAATCTTTTTATAGTCAGACAATGAATTATTAGCAGCTATTTTTAGTACCAGCCTATAACTATTATTATTCTTCACTACCAAAAATCAATGGTGCCACTGTAGCATTAGTTGCTTTCTGCAAATCCTGAGGTGCAGCCAAGATCTGCATACCACGCTGACCTGCACTAATAGCAATTTCATCCCAGTCATTACTGGTCTGATCCATATATACAGGATAATTCTTCTTTGCTCCTAAGGGAGAGCAGCCGCCGCGTATATAGCCTGTCAAGGGGAGAACCTCTTTAAGAGCTACCAACTCTGCCCTTTTATTTCCGCTTACACGTGCCAACGCCTTCAAATCCAACTCGCCATCACCAGGAATCACCGCAAACATAACACCATTCTTGTCGCCACGCACGCACAAAGTCTTGAACACCTGATTAGAAGGCATTCCAACCTCTGCCGCAACATGAACAGCATCTAAATGCTCTTCGTCAACTGTATATTCCAAAATACGGTAATTTATCTTCAGCTCGTCAAGCTTGCGGGCCGCATTAGTTTTTTTATTGTGTTTCATTAGAAAACCCCCTCGTATTATAGAGAAATTTAGCTATATTTGTTATAATAACACTATGTAGTAGGAAAGGCAAATTTACACTCTCCAACTAAATCTTAAAAAGTAGAGAGATTTGCCTGAATTTATTAAACATTGCACATAGTGCAGGATATAGAGGAAAAATATGGATATTAAAATTATATTGGGTCAAATGGAGGTAATTCCAGGACGCCCTGACCTTAACTTTACTAAAGCCATGAAGCTTATTCAGGCAGCCCATTCAGCAAAGGCTGACATGCTTCTGCTCCCCGAAATGTGTATTCCAGGATACCTTATTGGAGATCTGCTGGAGCAGCAAAGCTTTATCGATGACTGTCAATATTACAATGACCAAATAATTAAGGCAAGTGACGAAATGGTTATCTGCTTTGGCAGTATTGCTGAAGAAAAAGAACTTGTAAATGAGGACGGAACCTCTCGAAAATATAACGCTGCCTTTATTTGTCAAAACGGTGGGACTGTTGGCGGCTACGCAGGACGCAGATATGTTATAAAAAATAATTTGCCAAATTATCGTGAATTTGATGACTCTCGTCATTACTATAGTCTGGAAAAACTAGCCCTAGAGGAAGGCGCTGCCCCTGAGGATATATTACATCCTATTGAAGTAACTATTAAGGGATACAAGCTGTCTCTGGGTCTTCTCATCTGTGAGGATAGCTGGACACAAAATTATCGCTATGATTTACCACAGCTCTTGGCTGCAAAAGGAGCACAGCTGCTCTGCAACCTTTCCTGTTCTCCCTTCACCTTGAGCAAAAATCAAAAACGTCATGAGCTTTTCGGACATCAAGCTCATGACAACCATACTCCATTGCTGTACTGCAACTGTGTCGGAATTCAAAATACCGGCAAGAATATTTTTACCTTCGATGGAAGCAGCTGTGCTTACAATAGCAACGGCCTAATTGCTAAATCTGCAGCTATGTATGATGACACAATTCTTGAAGTAAAATTAAATCTTGAAACTATGGATTTTGAAACAGCCTCATCCCCTATTGAAGAATCAGAAATTACATCTATCTATAAATCTCTTCGCTTCGGAACAGAGAAATTTCTTAATCAGTGCGGCATTAAGAAAATGACCATTGGTCTTTCCGGCGGTATTGACTCTGCTGTAACTGCTGCTATGTACGCAGATATTTTGGGTTCGGAAAATATTTTACTTTTAAATCTTCCCTCCAAATTTAACTCTGCAACCACCCAAAATCTTGCACAAAAACTTGCCCATGCTTTAGGAGCCAATTACGCCTCCATTAGCATAGGTCAAAGCTACGAGCATACAATAGAGCAATTAGAAAACACTGCTATTATTTCCTATAAGGATAATTCTTCTTTTAACTTAAGCATAAATCAGCTTGGAAGAGAAAACATCCAAGCTCGCGATCGCGGTGCACGCATCATTGCAGCAGCGGCCGCAGCCTTCGGGGGAGCCTTTTCCTGTAACTCTAATAAAGCGGAGATTGCCATAGGCTACGCTACCTTTTATGGTGATATCTGTGGTGCGGTTGCAATGATTGGTGACTTGTGGAAGCGTCAGGTCTATGCCTTAGGACATTATTTAAATAATGAAATATATAAGCGTGAAGTAATCCCCAATGATATCTTTACAATACGACCAAGTGCTGAGCTTTCTGATGCCCAAACTGTAGGTAACGGCGGTGACCCATTGATTTATGAGTATCATGATTATTTATTTCAAGCCTTCATCGAGGGCAAGAATAAGGCAACACCTGCAGACATACTCCGTTGGTACAAAAATGGAATTCTGACAGAAAAGCTTGGATGCAGTCATAAGATTATAGAAAAATCATTTTCTTCTTCCCAGGTCTTTGTAGATGATTTAGAGCGTTGGTGGAAGTTATTTTCTGGCTTTAGCGTAGCTAAAAGAATTCAGGCTCCGCCTCTAATCGCAATCAGTAAACGTGCCTTTGGCAGTGATCACAGAGAAGCACAGCTCACACCATATTTCAGCAGAGAATATTATTCTCTTAAGGATGAGCTGCTTAAATAAATACCCACAGTAAAAACTAAGGACGATTTGCCCCTTGTATAGGAGTAAATCGTCCTTATTGTTTATAATTTAGAATTCGATTGTTTTTACACGTTCAATAGCAGTTTTAGCCTCAATGATTAAACGTTCCATAACATCCTTGCAAGGAAGCACATCATTAAGAACATTTAAGCTTTGGCCTACCATTACAGTACCATTAACAATATCGCCATCAATCAATGCAAGTTTATTGGTACCTGTACCCATCGCCATAAGCTCGCTATTGGGAGCACCGGAAATTTCTTTTTCAGTATAAGCTTTGGTAAACTCGTTAGCCAGACAGCGAACACCCAGATTACGGCTATAACCAGTAGTTGCACTATCAGTATCAGTTGCAGCCTTAATAGCATCCTTAGCAGCCTGATTTGCAGGACACTCAGTAGTCATCAGGAAACGACTGCCCATTTGTACGCCATCTGCACCCATCAGCAGAGCTGCAGCAATAGCACGACCATCAGAGATACCACCTGCTACCAAAACAGGAATCTTAGTTACAACAGGCAACACATTCTCCATCAGTGCCATAGTGGTTTGTTTACCAATATGACCGCCAGCCTCCATGCCTTCAATAACCATAGCATCAGCACCAGCAGCCTCTATACGTTTTGCCAGCTTTACATTAGGGACAACAGGAATAACCTTAGTACCTACAGCATGGAATCTTTCAATGAAAGGAACAGGATTGCCAGCACCCAAGGTTACAAAAGCAACCTTTTCTTTGCACAGCACACCAATAATCTCTTCAATGTTAGGAGCCATCAGCATCAGATTAACACCAAATGCTTTGTCTGTAAGAGTCTTGGCTTTACGAACCTCATCGCGAACCCATTCAGCACTTTTACCGCCACTGCCAATAATACCTGCACCGCCAGCATTGGATACAGCAGACGCCAAAACAGCATCGCTGATATGTGCCATACCGCCTTGAATAATAGGATATTTTATTCCAAGAAGCTCAGTTAATCTAGTTTTCATAATGCAACACCTCGCATATATTTTCTATGTATACATTATACACTATTTTGCAGTGTCTAAAAGTGAAATGTTTTAGAATTTTTTCTTAAAATCTAACCCTGCATTATTCTATATTATTCATATGTTGCAAATGTGTAAGCTATGTAACGCTTACAGCAGGTAAATCTTCTATAATTTACGAATAATCCATTAAGACACTTATTTATTTGACATACTTTATAAAAAAATGTAGAATCATAAATATCCTCGTAAAAGTATTGTTACTCAATATGTAGAGATTAGAGGTATGGATTTATTTTAGGGAAAGAGGTCAAAAAAAATGCGTAGTACAGAAGTAAAAAAGGGTTCAACCCGTGCAGCTCATCGCTCTTTATTTTATGCGATGGGTTATACTGAGGAAGAATTAAAAAAGCCGTTAATCGGTATTTGCTGTGCAGCTAACGAGATTATTCCTGGTCATATGCATCTGGATACTATTGCTAAGGCTGCTAAATATGGTGTATTAGAAGCAGGTGGTACCCCCATCGAGTTCCCTGCTATTGGTATCTGTGATGGTATCGCTATGGGTCATAACGGTATGAAATATCCTTTGGCAAGCCGTGAGCTTGTTGCAGACAGTATTGAGGCAGTTGCCAATGGTCATGCCTTTGATGGCCTTGTACTCATCCCCAACTGCGATAAAATCGTTCCTGGCATGCTTATGGCAGCAGCTCGACTGAATATTCCTGCAGTAGTTGTCAGCGGTGGTCCTATGCTTCCTGGCCGTATGAATGGTAAAGATATAAGTGTTTCCACTGTCTTTGAAGCAGCAGGTCGCTTCGAGGCTGGTCAGATTGATAAAAATGAGCTTAGTGAAATCGAGCATTGTGCTTGCCCTGGTTGTGGCAGCTGCTCTGGTTTATTCACTGCCAATACTATGAATTGCCTGACAGAGGTTCTTGGCATGGGACTTCCAGGAAACGGCACAATTCCTGCTGCTTATAATGGCAAACGTATTGCCTTGGCTAAGCACGCCGGCATGGCAATTATGGAGCTGGTAGAAAAGAATATCTGTCCTCGTGACATTATGACTAAAAACGCTTTTGAAAATGCAATTACCGTGGATATGGCAATTGGCGGTTCCTCCAACACTGCTCTCCATCTTCCTGCGATTGCACATGAAGCAGGCGTAAAACTTCCGTTGGAACTGTTTGATAAAATCTCCAAAAAAACCCCTTATCTTACCAAGCTGAGTCCTGGTGGTACTCACCACATCATCGACCTGAATGAAGCTGGTGGCATCCCTGCCGTAATGAATGAACTTGATCGATTAAAGCTCATTCATAAATCCTGTAAAACTGTTACTGGCAAAACAATTGGCCAGGTTATTAAAAACGCTGCAATTCAACGTCCTGATGTTATCCATAGCATTGAAAACCCCTATAACAAAACTGGCGGCATAGCTGTTTTAAAGGGTAATATTGCTCCTGAATGCAGTGTTGTCAAGGAAAGTGCTGTTGACCCCTCCATGAAAGTGTTCAGTGGTCCTGCCAAGGTCTATAATTCCGAAGACGAAGCTATTGCTGCAATCTGTTCCAAAGAGGTTGTTTCCGGCGACGTTGTAGTTATCCGCTATGAAGGACCTAAGGGTGGACCTGGTATGCGTGAAATGCTCAATCCTACCTCCGTACTTGCAGGAATGGGCCATGATAAAGATGTAGCACTCCTTACTGATGGACGCTTCAGCGGTGCAACTCGTGGTGCATGCATTGGTCACATTTCCCCTGAAGCTCGCGAGGGCGGTAATATAGCCTTGATTGAAAACGGCGATATTATTGAAATCGATATTCCTAATCGTACCCTTAATGTTAAGCTTAGCGATGAAGAATTAGCTGAACGCCGTAAAAACTGGGTATGCCCTCCTCCCAAGGTTAAGAGTGGCTATCTGGCACGCTATGCAGCATTAGTAACCTCTGCAGCAACCGGTGCAGTTCTTAAGGTTCCTGAAGCATAAGCTTATAACTAGACATAAAATAAACGCATGATATATCTATCCAAAAGATGTATCATGCGTTTTCTTATTATATAGATTGTCAGCTTAGTCCTTACTGGACAGTTCTTTCAAAGTGCTCTCCAAATTTTTGCTCAGAAGCTTTTCCAAATGAGCTAGCTTTTTTTCATCAGCGATAGCACCAGGAACATCAAATAACTCTGTAGTAAAGGGCTGGTAATGCTGCTTCATTTCTGCAAAAATATCGTTGCGGAAGGAATTATAAGAAAAATACAGCTGATTACCATGCTCAAAGTCAGTATAATCCAAGAAAATAGTAGAACCATTTAAATATACCAAAGGATTTTCCGGTGTAATAAAACGCTCATAGGTACCTATTTTTTCTGGAAGATTTCGCCAATATTCCCACTTTGGAAAACCAAGAGCCATAGCCTCGTAGCTTTCCTTATGGTTACCTTCTCTAAGCATTGTTTCTAAGATATCAGGAAGCTGCTGCTGCAGCATTTTTCCGAAACGTTCTCTATCTCTAGAAAAATAACGCTCATCTCTAAAAATATGCAAACCAATTGTCTGAACTGGAACATAGTCAAATGTCTCTGTAGTATACGTCAAATCGAGACGACAATGCTTCTCAGCATTAACATAGGCCGCAATATTCAAAATTTGTCCTTTGATACCGGTACCAGGAGTTAATCTAAAACCATACAACTCCTGAGGAAGCTCCCTTAAAAGCTCCCAATCCTTTAAGCCTTCTTCTATTTCAGTTATGCTTGCCATTGTCTTCCCCCAATATCCTATTGCTCCTTTTTATCAAGTAAAGCAGGAATCCTATTAAAAATCCGTAATGCATTTTCATAAAATACCTTATCATGATGCTCTTCAGGAACAATATAGCTAATCAATCTGATGTAGGTCGGAATATTAACCAAAGGCCAATCGCTGCCATACATAATTCTGGAATAATCACCAAAATAATTCAGGCTGTCATGCAGCTTCCGCCAAATACTCTGAAACTTATGATATACAACCAATGGTTTAGGCATTCCTTCCATAAGTCCTGACAGGTCAATACTGACATTAGGGTTCTTCCCCGCTACCTCAGCAGCATCAATAAACCAGGGACAACCGCAATGGGCAATGATAAAGTTTACTTTACGAAAATTTACTGCTGCATCATCAACAGTCAAGGGATGAGAATACTTTAACAAGCCATCAGGACGAGCCGTATCTCCCGTATGAATTACTACAGGAACATTATAGGCCTCAGCCAGCTCAAACAAGGGCCAATGACGCTTGTCATTAACGTATACAGGCTCATAGCCAGGATAGAGCTTTAGGCCAAGGCAATGCTCCTGTTTAAGATAAAATTCAAACTCTTGAGCAGTTTTTTCACCATCAGCTTCAGCCATTTCAGTGCTACGTATACCAAGGCAATAGCCCATATTATAAGGCTGATTATAATTGTCCTCATTAAAGGTTCCAGACAAGTCAATCAGACGAGGTGCAACACCGCCAAAACGTGAGCTAGTATACATAGTATTACCCATAGCCACAGAAAAAACAATATTGTTTTCCTGGCAAATTTGCTGCCAACATTCAGCAGTATTAGTATAACCTGCTCTTTTAGCTACCTCAACAAATCCATCCTTATTGTAGTAATGCATGTGTGCATCAATAATTTTCATGACGGAAACCTCATCAAAACAAATATCTCTTAACGAATTTCGTCCTTATCCTCAGGAAGAATCAGATTCAGAACAATCGCTACGATAAATACAACAGCTACGCAGTTTTCTGCGAATACATTCTTAATCAGATTAGGGAAAATCTTGAAAATAGTCGGATTTTGAGTAAAGCCAATACCAATACTCAATGCCAGAGACGCAATTGTCACATTGCGTGTAGAATAACCGCAGCCAGCAATCATCTGCACACCGCTTACGACAATGGAGCCGAACATCATAAGGGTACATCCACCTAAAACAGATTCAGGAAGGGATGCCAACAAAACTCCCAATGCAGGAAATAAACCGGATAAAATCATGATTACAGCACCAGTCATGATAGCAAAGCGATTAACTACCTTAGTCATCGCAATCAGGCCTACATTCTGACTAAAGGAGGTAATGGGCATGCATCCAAATACAGAAGACAAGCTGCTGATCAAGCCATCACAGGTAATAGAACCAGAAACTTCCTTGTCAGTAACATTACGCTTCAGACCAATTGCAGTCATTGCAGATGTATCACCAATTGTTTCGGTAGCAGAAACAAGGAAAATCAGGAAGAATGCAAAGATAGCGTCTGCATGGAACTCCATGGAAAAAGGCATCAGCTTAGGAATAGAAATCATGGATACGTCACTCATGCGGCTTAAATCAACCATACCCATAAAATATGCCAAAACATAACCTACAACAAGGCCAAATAATACAGACAGCTGCTTGTAGAAGGATTTAGCTACAATGTTAAAGCCGATACAGCTAATAAGTGTTACAGTACCAACAATAATATAAGGTGCGTCACCAAAGTTAGGATTGCCAAAACCGCCTCCAAAGGAATTTGCACCAACGCCCAGCAAACTAAAGCCAATAGAGGTTACTACAGTTGCGGCAACAATCGGAGGTACAAAGCGACGCCAATATTTAGCACAAAGTCCCAGAATTCCTTCCAAGATACCGCCAACTAACACTGCACCTAAAATACCGCCATAACCATATTTGCTGCCAATAACACAAGCAATAGAAACAAATGTAAAGCTGATACCCATGACAATTGGCAAACCACTACCAACACGCCAAACAGGATATAACTGAATCAAAGTACCAATACCAGCAACAATCATAGCAGACTGAACTAATGCTGCACTTTGCTCAAGAGGCATTTTAATAACACCTGTTACAATGAGAATAGGAGCAATGTTAGCAACAAACATTGCCAAAATATGCTGCAGACCAAAAGGAATAGCCTTGCCTACAGAAATTTTGCCATCAAGTTCGTAAATAGGGTCTACTACCCTCTTTTTCTCGCTCATTATTCCTCCTCATGTCTGAATTGAATAGTACCAGTTGCGGAATCCATTTTGTCGATAATTGCCAAACTGCGAAGGTTTACACCTGCAGCACGCAGCTTGTCACCGCCGCCTTGGAAGCCCTTTTCAATAGCAATGCCAATACCTTCTACGGTACCGCCGGATTGACGAACAATATCCATCAATCCCTCTAAAGCACAGCCATTTGCCAGAAAGTCATCAATAATAAGAACATGGTCATTTTTATTCAGATACTGCTTTGCTACAATTACATCATTATCCTTATTATGAGTAAAGGAATAAATTTTAGTAAAGTATACATCACGATCCATGTTACTGCCGCTGGATTTTTTAGCAAATACTACAGGAACATTGAAATACATTGCTGCAATACTTGCAATACCAATACCTGAAGCCTCAATAGTCAAAATTTTATTAATAGGTCGATCAGCAAACAAACGCTTAAATTCCTTGCCTAATTCAGCAATAAATGGAACGTCTATCTGATGATTCAGAAAGCTGTCAACTTTCAAGACGTTGCCATTTTTAATAACGCCATCTTCTAAGATTTTCTTTTCTAATAATTCCATAATAACCCTCCGCTCTTAGTATAATCTTTTAAGTATAAAGGTAATTTTATCACATACACATGCTATGGTAAAGAGCTGCAGGAATTTTCAGACAACTATTTCAATAGTACTTCCTAGACCTGCATTTTGACGACTATTTTTTACAACTATCTTCTTATCAATACGTTCTTTAAGTGCCGCAACGTGAGATATTATACCAACAAGACGGTTAGCATCGGATAATCCCATTAATGTATTAATCGCCTCTTTAAGATGCTCTTCACTTAAGGAACCAAAACCCTCATCAACAAACATAGTATCAAGCTGTACGCCACCAGCACTTGCCTGTACCTCGTCAGCCAAGCCAAGAGCCAGGGCTAAGGAGGCCATAAAGGTTTCACCACCGGACAGAGTTCTGACACTTCTCTCCGTATTATTCCAATAATCCTTAACGCTCAGCTCTAACCCAGCCTTAGCATTACCAGTGGAAACACTATCTTCTTCTGCTCTCTTCAGCTCGTAATGCTGATTTGTCATTTTTAAAAGACGTATATTGGCACGTTGAATAATTCTATCAAAATAGTGCATTTGGATGTAGGTCTCCAGCACAACCTTTTGTTTGCCAATGAGCCTGCCATTAGCAGTATCCGCTAGAGCCTTCAGCCATACATACTTTTTCGCAACTACACCTATATCCTTTTGCAGCCTTTCTGCATTGTTAAGAATGCTCCTATTGTTCTTACAGTCAGAATGAAGATTCTTGTTTTCTAAATCCAAACGTGCAATACGCTCTTCCAGCTCCTGCTTATCACTTAAAATTGTCTCCAAGGAATTCTGCGTATTAATTTCAGGAAGCAATGCTAAATCCTCATTATAGGTTTGGATTTTAACGTTACACTGCTGTAACTTTTCATTATGCTTGCGTAGTTCTTCATCGGCAGTTCTAAATCGTTCCTTGAGCTGCTGACAAGTATCTTCTATATTCTTTTGTCGTTGCTCCAGTTCAAATTTCTTCTTGCCATTAAGTTCCTGCAACAGCTCTATCCTTTGCCTTGCAAAACTCTCAGCTGTTGTTTGTAGCTGTGCAGCAGCAGTTTGTAAGCTGCCGTCTAAATTACGTAACGTCTCCAGCTCCTGTTCCATCGCTGGAATTTCTTTTTCCAGCCGCAGTTTTCTCTGCTGCTCATACTTTAGCCTAGTAAGCTCAGTCTGTAATTCACCAATATTCTCCTGAAAGAATTTATAAATTAATCTTGCAGCTGTGATTATAGCTTCTTCATCATGAAGATTTTGGCAAGACAGCCAGCCTGCATAAGAACTTCCATTAATATATTGTAAATCAAGCTGAGGTAAAATTGCCTGAACCTGCTCCAATGCACCCTGTCTTTTCGTATGAGCCTCTGTCAGCAAATTTTTCTTGCTGATGATTTCCTGTGCCTTGCTGTCCAATATCTCTAAATTATCTTTTAAATTATTCTGCAGCTCCTCTTCCTTTTGAGCTTCATCTGCCGCCTGCTGTTTTCTGCACCGCAGTTCACTAATCAACACCTCTATTTCAGCTTTTCGATTATCCACTACAGACTTTAAGTCTGTACCATTATAGTCAGGTATTATACTGCAGCCCATTTCTACAACATCTGTCCGCTTCTCCTCCACCTGCTTCTTTAAGCTGGCAGCCTCGCTGCTAAATTGACCAGCCCTCTGCACAGCAGCATCTGCATTTTGCTTTAGTTCGTCAACCTGCTCCTGAGTAGGAGCTTCCTTTGTTAATTTAGCCGGACAAGGATGCTCCAACGACCCACATACAGGACAGGGCTTATTAGTTTCAAGCTTTTCCGCCAATACTCCAGCCTGTTCACACAAAAACAGCATATATCTTTCCTGATAATCAGCACTTGCCTGTTCAGAAATCTCTCTAGCCTGTTTAAAATCAATAATTGCTTCTTTATAATCATCTTCTAAAAGCTTTAATTTATCTAAAGCCTTCAGCAAATCATTAACCTTAGTAAGCTCCTCCTTCTCCTTAAGGACATTATTCTGTAGCTCTGCCTCCAAAAGTTTGGCTCTGCGTGACGCTTCTAAATTATTCTGCAGTGCTTTAGTTTGTTCATCAAGAACCTGTTTAGATGCTTCCAGCTCAACAACTAAGCTTTGAAGCTTTTCTTCGTCGTCCTTAGCAATTTTATGCTGAACACAAATACCAGTTAGCTCCTTTTGGCTACTAGCTAAACCATTAATTTTATTTTCTACGCTTATTACTTGTGCATCAACATTATTAAGTGTTTCCTTCAGCTCTTTAGCGGCCTTAATAGCAAACTCTTGTTGCTCTATTTTAGTTTTGTTATTACTAATCGCTTCTATCTTCTTTTGATAATCCTGCTGATAATTTTTTTCATACTCCTCCAACTGCCCAACCTTAGCAAGCTTATTAATAAGCTCCTGTAAAACAGGTAGTTCCTTCTGTAATTCAGAAATCCTATCACTACCTTCAGCAGCTTTTTGGAACACTTCATAAATATTGTCCGTTTGTTGGTCAAGGACTGTTTTTTCTTGAAGCTCCTTAGCAAGCTTATTCATGAGCTCTCTTCTGCGATTCTCTGTTCTTAATTTTTCTTCAGTCTTACTAAGCTGTCGGCGAAGCTGCTGGATTTTTTCATCACCTATTTGCAGCTTAGTTTCACTATCATTTACCAAATTCTTTAATAGCTCTAAACAACGCTCTATCTGACCATCAAAGCCATTTGATTCAATAGACTTCAGCTCCTGCTCAATAGCACCAACACCACTTGAAACTATACCACTCAGCTCTTGCGAAATACGCAGCTGCAGCTCGTCATATTCCTTCTTGGTTTTAGAAAAATCGTCTTGAAGTCTTTTTTGCAAAGACTCAAACAAATTAGTATGAAAAATTTCTCGAAAAATCTTCATACGGTCACTTGTATCAGCCAGCAAAATCTTCTGAAAATCACCTTGAGAAATCATGGCAATACTTCTGAACTGGTCATAATTAATACCCATTATTTTAACTATTTCATTATCAACTAATTCTTTTTTGGTTATTGGTGCTCTGCCATCAGAAAAATAAAGCTCTGCAGCCGCATTTTCCTTTGTCATACCATCGCCGCGTTTCTTGGGACGCTCCTGTTCAGGTACACGACGAACCTTATATTCCTTCCCATGATAAAAAAAGGTAAATTCAACATATGTTAAAATGGCAGGATCTGCGTACTTGCTGCGAAACATTGTATTTTGACTACGTGCAGAACCGCTTGCCTTTCCATATAAAGCATAAACAATAGCATCAAAAATAGTTGTTTTACCAGCACCTGTTTCGCCAGTAATCAAATAAATGCCGTTGTCACCTAACAAAGAAAAGTCAACTACTGTTTTATCAGCATAGGGGCCAAAGGCACATATTTCTAATTTTATAGGCTTCATTAATCATCTGCCTCCTTGAGCTGCTCAATCAAATTCCTCAGATACTCCGCCTGCTCCTCATCAAGAGTCTGTCCATTCTGCTTTTCAAAAAACTCCGCAAATAGCTCCAGCTCGCTCTTCATGCTAACATTCTCTACAAGTACTATATTTTCACTGCTTCTAGTCCTCGTATTATCGTACTCAAGCTGTAAAATATTTTTATAAACAGTACGGAGCTTATTCATAACATTGGGTATTTCGTTTTCATCTATGAGAATAATCTTTAAATAATCCTCCCTATTTGTGCCTTCATAATTTTCCTTCAGCATCAACTCTTCGTATTTGCCTCTCAATATACGCAAATCACGCAAAGGTTTTAAAGGCAGCAGATTAATTCGAATATTACCCTTTTCTCCAAGTTCTAAAACCGTAATAGATTTTTCATGCTTTGCTTCAGAAAATGAATACTTTAAAGGTGTTCCGCAATAACGAATACGCTCTTGTCCCCCTACATTCTGCGGTCCATGAATATGACCTAAAGCTACATAATCAAAATCAGCAAAAACCTCAGCAGCAACATTATCTGTCCCACCAACGCTAATATCCTCTGAATCACAGCGTTCCGCACCAGTTACAAACTGATGAGTAACAATTACATTACGCTCGTTAGTATCAAGTTTGAACCCGGCAACTACTTTTGCAACAGCATCATGATAGCTCTCTATACCAACAGCGTCAGCTTCATCAAGATAGTGTCTTACAACAGCAGGCTTTACGAAAGGTAAAAGATAAATATTAACGCTGCCAAATTTATCTTTTAAAGTAATACGTTCTACATTACCGTTATAAGAACCGCTGACATAAATTCCACTGTCACTCAAAAGCCTGCTGCAGCAGGATAAGCGTGGTGCAGAGTCATGGTTACCGCTAATGACAAAGGCAGGAATATGAAGCCTTGCAAGCTCTGTCATAAAACTATCGTACAGATTTACAGCCTCCTCAGAAGGAACACTTCTATCGTAAATATCACCAGCGATAATAACGCCATCAGGCTTTTCACTACCCACGTAGTCAAGAACCTGTTTCAAAATATACTTTTGATCCTCAATCAGCGACACCTCATTGAGTCTTATACCCAAGTGCAAGTCAGATAAATGAAAAAGCTTCAAGCAGCTCACCGTCCTTAAAATATTTCTGCCTATATTATACCACACTAACTGTGCAAAAGAAAAAGTCTGTCCAAATATTGAACAGACTTTCTTATCTTTAATAAATTCTTAATATCCTTCACGCAATTGCATTTTCTGAAGCTAAGGTATAAAGCTTTTAACTGCCAATTCTTGGTCTCCCTTCCATATCATTGACAATATCACTCAGTGCCCACTTTACAAGCTCCCTAGGATCCTCGGAATTCCCCATTTCCTTAACCTCGCGCTCACGCAGACGTTTTTTCAGGAACTTGTTGCCGTCTTTTTTGTAAACAAAAAAGTCAGCACTTGCTTCAATAGCAATATAAGTATCATTATCCTCCCAGGATCCAATCCATCCATGAACCATACGCTCATCCATTGCATAGATACGTGCTACTACCAGAACATCAACCTTGCTCTTTTCTGTCAAAGCAGCCATAAGCTTTTTATCCACTTTGACATCATCACGCAGCACATCGGAAACTACCTGCTGCGGCAGACCGCCGTCGATAATTTTATAGTCAGGAAAATGATATGGCATCTTTACCATAGAACGCAAGCTTTTATACATAGCTCCATCAACATCACCTGTGTGGTCCATAACAACAAAACCTACAGGTCGTTCAGCAAATGCTGCCAAAGTACTTTGTGGCAAAAAAGCCATAGAAGTAAGCAGGAATAAAATTGCAGCTAAGTATGATAATAATTTACGCATAAAGGCACCTACCTTTCAATGCAATTAAAACAGCTTGATAACATTACCAGTCGGTACCATCTCTACTCCCATATACGCAGCAATAGTCTGACCAAGGTCCGCGAATGTATGTATAGGCTCAAGCACAGTTTTCTTCACTTCTGCACCAAAGAACAAAATAGGAGTACGTTCTCTAGTATGGTCAGTACCAGTCCAAGTAGGATCATTGCCATGGTCTGCAGTAATAAGCACCAAATCATCCTCTTTTAGCAAAGAAAGAATTTCTGGCAGCCGACCATCAAAATATTCCAAAGCCTCACCATAGCCCTTAGGATCTCGTCTATGACCATAGGATGAGTCAAAGTCTACAAAATTAGTAAATACTAAGGTTTTGTCAGGAGCATCAGCTATAGCCTGCTTAGTAGCATCCACAAGCTTTTCCAAGCCTCCTGCTGGATAATGCTTAGTAATACCACGATGAGCAAAAATATCGGCTATCTTGCCAACTGCATATACATTTCCACCACCAGCAATAATTTTATCAAGCAGCGTGTCCTGAGGAGCTGGTACTGCATAATCATGACGATTAGTAGTACGGGTAAAATCTTCAGCACATGTACCTACAAATGGACGTGCAATGACCCTTGCAATTTTATAGGGCTGTACCAAATCGTAAGCCAGCTTACAAAGCTCATATAATCTTTCTAAACCAAAAGCTTCCTCATGAGCAGCAATTTGCAGCACACTATCTGCTGAAGTGTAGATAATTGGCTTGCCTGTACGTACGTGCTCCTCGCCAAGCTCCTTAATAATTTCTGTACCAGAAGCATGACTTTCGCCTAAAACTCCAGGAAGCTTGCCCTTTTCAATTAAAGCGTCTACCAACTCTTGTGGAAAGCATTTTGGCTTATTAGGGAAATATCCCCAATCAAAGTCTACAGGAACGCCAGCAATTTCCCAGTGACCGCTTAAGGTATCCTTACCGCGGCTAACTTCCTCTGCATAAGTGCAGGCACCAATTGTATGCTCAGCGCCTAATGGTGCCGCCAAAACAGAGCCACGACTAAGCTCTGCTGCTTTTTCCAACCCACGAGCAGCCAGATTAGGCAGCTGAAGTGGCATTACCTGGCCATCCTTATCCTTACGTTTTTCTACAAACCATTCAGCAATATGACCTAAAGTATCAGAGCCTTTATCACCAAAGTCTGCAGCATCATGTGCGGAACCAATACCAAAGGAATCCATCAATAAAATAATTGTACGAGCCATTTACTCACCTGCTTTCAAAAGCTGTTTTAAAGCACCTACTGTAATCTTTACCTGTCCAGCAAAAGCTGTGTCATAAACATTACTAGGAGCAATCTCCTCACTATCAGTTCTTTTAGCTACAACACCACAAACAGCGCCTGCCTTTATGCCCAACGTCTGAGCAGTTACAAACAGAGCAGATGTTTCCATTTCATAGTTAAGTGCTCCTAAAGACTGCCATTCCTTTAATGTTCCCTGAAAAGCCTTGGGAACATAGCCAGTAAAGCTGTCATAACGCTCCTGACCAGGCCAGAATGTATCAGAAGAAACAGAAATACCAACATGGACAGGAATATTATTATCTTTAGCAGCCTGAGCCAAAGCATTAACCATAGTAAAGCTTGCTACAGCAGGAAATGCTGCAGGAGCATAATGATGAGACGTTCCATCAAGACGCACAGCCGCCTTGTTAATTATGACCTCACCAAGATTTATATTATCCTGTATAGTACCAGTGGTACCAAAGCGAATTACATGAGTGATACCAATGCGAGCCAGCTCTTCTAAGCAAATGGCAACAGAAGGTCCACCCATACCAGTGGAACAAACAAGAACAGGCTGTTTATCAATATAAGTCAGCCAGCTTGTATATTCGCGATGACTGGCAATATAAATAGGGTTTTCACCCAAGGACTTAGCTAAGGGTTCAACTCTTCCGGGATCACCAGGGAGCACAGCCATAGTAGCACCACGCAGTGCTTCATGGCTAAAGCCAATATGATACATAACTTCATTGGGAGCAGCATAATGTCTTGTTTTCATAAGACCACCCCTTTCTGCTTATATCAAAAATATTTTATAAGCCCAAGCTTTCGCCAACAAAAACAACCTTAATACGACCAGGAACCCTGCTAAAACGGGTAATTACAAATTGGCAGCAAATTGTTTCAGGAGACATACAGTTTGCACATACGCCAGTAACTGCACAGGGAGTCTTGATGCCTGGGAAATGCTGCACATTAGCAGGTGCAGCAGTGTTGCGAGCTCTGGACATAGCAGCATCCAAGTCAGCAGCTACTTTATTCATACCAACAACCATAACAATGCTCTTAGGACCATAAATAAGAGCAGCACAACGGTTGCCATTTCCATCAATATTTACAAGCTGACCATCTTGGCTGACAGCATTGCTACTCATCAGATATGTGTCGCACAAAAGAGCCTGATGCATCAGCTCCTGCTTTTCCTCTACGGTAGCAGCAGTTGCTCTATCAATAACCTTATTACGCTTCTTAACTTCTTCAATAAGACCAATCTGATTCAAGGTTTCTGAACCGCCCCAAGAAACAACATCTCCCTCAGGAATAAGCTCCAAAGCCTTAGTTAATGCCTCGTCCTTAGTTGCGCAGTAATACGCGTCCATATTGCGTTTCTTTAAGTTTTCTACAAGTCTTTTGCCTAATAATTCATTGCGTTTTGCTTCTGCTTCCAGCATAGTCAGTCACCTCATTTATAAATATATTCAGATAACAAGGATATACTAATCCTCAATATCGCCAATAACAACCTCGTCTGCACCGTCCTGCTCTGCCAAACATACTGCTACAGCCTCCTTATGAGATGTAGGAACATTCTTACCCGCAAAGTCAGCACGAATAGGCAATTCTCTATGACCTCTATCAATCATAACTGCCAGCTGAATTGCACGTGGACGTCCCATATCAATAACGGCATCCAATGCGGAGCGAATGGTACGACCAGTGTACAGAACATCATCAACAAGTACCACAACCTTGCCATTTAAGTCAATGTCCATTTCTGTACCATGTACTATTGGGTTATAAGCCAGTGTAGATAAGTCATCGCGATACAAAGTAATATCAAGCATACCAACAGGAACTTTTACTCCTTCAATACGTTCAATAGCACCTGCTAAACGCTCTGCCAAAGGAACGCCGCGGGTACGAATACCAACAAGGACAATGTTTTCTACGCCTTTATTTCTCTCTATGATTTCATGTGAAATACGGGTGATAGCCCTACGCATAGCAGCTGCATCCATAATCACATTTTTCTTTACAAACTTGCTCATATACCTTCACTCCTAACAATTTTACGTACAAAGGTCAACTCCTAAAATACTATTTTAATTAAACTGACCTAAGCGTAAACGAGTCACTATTTTATGCATATCCTCCGGCAGCGGAGCTTCAAAATGCATCTGCTCACCAGTTCTTGGATGGATAAAGTCCAATGTCAGTGAATGCAGTGCTTGTCCATTTATAGCAAAGGGTGTTTTTTTAGGAGAATATTTAGGATCTCCAACAAGTGGATAACCTAGATACTCCATATGTACACGAATCTGATGGGTACGACCAGTCAACAGTTTGCACTTAACAATAGTGTACTTACCAAAGCGCTCCATAACCTCATATTCAGTTACAGCATTGCGGCCATCCTCTTTAACTACAGCCATTTTCTTACGATCATTTTTATCACGAGCTATAAGAGTTTCAATTACGCCACTATCAGTTTTAATATTGCCACGAACAACAGCCATATAAGTACGTTTAGCTGTTTTACTTTGAATTTGCTCAGAAAGAGATACATGAGCCGCATCGTTTTTAGCACAAATCATAATTCCGCTAGTATCCTTGTCTAAACGATGAACTATACCAGGTCTTATTACCCCATTAATGCCTGACAAATTTTTGCAATGGTACAAAAGCGTATTTACAAGAGTACCATTGTAATTTCCTGCAGCAGGATGAACTACCATACCACGTGCCTTGTTTACAACAACAACATCTTCGTCTTCATAAATAATATCTATGGGAATATTTTCAGGCTGAACATCCAAGGGCTGAGGCTCAGGCAGAGTCACTATAATTTCGTCTCCTAGCTTTAGCTTGTAATTAGCCTTAAGCACCTTACTACCCTTAACTGCACGACCATCCTCAAGCAGCTTCTGCATATTAGAACGAGTCAGTTCCAAAAGTGACGCCAAACCAACATCAGCACGCTGACCTGCTTCATTTTCAGTTATCAGGAGCTTTTCTTGCTCTCCTGCATTTCCATTTGCAAAATTTTCCATAAAATACAACCTACTCCTATACAAATACAAATATCAGCTACGTTAAAAACGGGCCAAATTCTAAAATCAAAAAAGTCAATTACAAGACCACTTCTTGCTCTATCAATAAGATTACCTATAGCACCACCTACAAAAAGAGCTGTGCCATATTTCATCATCGGTCCATTGTCCATAATATCTTTACGCAGATAGTAAACACCTGCCACAACAACTAAAGCTATGAGAATAAAAAACCAACGACTACCCTCCATCATACCGAAAGCAGCTCCTGGGTTTAGAATATAAGTCCAGTGAAAAATACCTTTAATTACTGGAACACTTTCCCCCAAATAAAAATGCGTCACCACATAATTCTTTGTCAGCTGATCTATAATCACAACCAACACAGTTAGCAAAAAAAACAACATATACTTCTCCTAAAATATTTATCTTAAACTTTCGCACAATGCTCCAGTCTATATTCAATATTATACCACACCATATAGTTAAAAATGCAGATTTGGCAAAAAAGTTACAAACAAAAAAGGGACTGCCGCAGCAGTCCCCATAAAGTCCGATATTAGTACAGGATTTTGTTAGCGATAACCAAACGTTGAATTTGGTTAGTGCCTTCGTAGATTTGCATGATCTTAGCATCACGCATCATCTTCTCAACAGGATATTCTCTGGAATAGCCATAGCCACCCATTACTTGAACAGCGTCGGTGGTTACCTGCATAGCCACATCTGCAGCATAGCATTTAGCCATAGCAGCTTCCTTGGAGAATTCCATGCCTTGGTCACGCATCCAGCAGCATTTTTGAACCATCAGACGAGCAGTTTCAACCTTCATAGCCATATCAGCAATCATAGATTGAACCATTTGGAAGGAAGCAATAGGCTGACCAAATTGACGACGTTCTTTAGCATACTTAACAGCGCAATCCAGAGCAGCTTGAGCAATACCAACGGATACAGCACCAACGAAAGGACGAGCGCTGTCCAGAGTATTCATAGCAATGCGGAAGCCTTCGCCTTCACGACCTACACGATAGGATTCAGGAATTACAACATCTTGCAGAATCAGCTCGCAGGTATTGGACGGACGGATGCCCATCTTGTCTTCTTTTTTACCAACAGAGAAGCCCGGAGTGTCCTTCGGAACGATGAAGGCAGTCAAACCACGGATACCGCCAGTTTTACGGGTATTAGCAAATACCAGGAAAATATCAGCAATACCACCATTGGTGATAAACATTTTAGTACCGTTCAGAGTGTAGGTACCCTCTTCTTTATTTTTTACAGCACGGGTGGAAACGCCGCCAGCGTCACTACCTGCACCAGGCTCAGTCAGAGCAAAGGCAGCCAGACCACCGTTGTTCAGAACATCGCAGTACATTTGCTTTTGTTCGTCAGTACCAGCAATAAGTACGGGCAGAGTAGCCAAAGAGTTAGCAGCCAAAGAGGTTGCCACACCAGCGCAGCCTTTACCCAGCTCTTCATAAATTGCAGCAACAGCAATGCTGTCCAGACCAGGACCATCCAGCTCTTCGGGAACGATTACGTTCAGCAGGCCCATTTCGTTAGCCTTTTCCAACAGGCCATCACGCATATGGTTTTCTCTGTCCATTTCAGCAGCATAGGGGGAGATTTCCTTCTCAACGAACTCTCTCACCATCTCCTGTAATTCAAGTTGTTCCTCATTTAATGCAAAATCCATTTATATCCTCCTTAAAATCCCAGGTTATACCCCTGATCCATAACAGTAAGCAAGCTTACCATTTTGCAGGTATTTCCTCAAATCTTCCGACAATAAACATGGTTGTAAGTATTGTCGCCATTAAATGCTCCTCAGAATCATACATCTCAGCCTCAATCACCATTGTGGTATGACCTGCATGCCTGATTTTGCTTCGTACATATACGCGTCCTGCGCTATGCACGTTGCGAATAAAATTCATACTAAAATTCAATGTAGCCACAGCTGCTCCAACACTGGCTCCGGTTACTCCTAAAACCGAGTCAGACAAGGCAGTCAGAACACCACCATGACATATACCACGATGATTGAAATGCTTCAACGGATCAATCTCAATGCTGACTACGGCACCACCACAGGTTACCTCGTCAATGCTCACACCAAAATTGGTCATAAAGGAATTGTAGCCATACATTTTGCGAATATAGGCAGGAACATCCTTCACCTGTTCCACCACAACCAATCGCCTCTCTTTCGACTAAAACGCTAGTCCTAGCCATTATCTCAAATATTTTACCATATATTGTAATTTAACTCAACAGGGTTAAACGAAAAAATAGGGACTCGCTAGAGCAAGCCCCTCATAATTTTTATGTTTAATCAATAATATTCTGTTTATAGTCGTGATAGAGAATCTTCAGCTCATGAATAGCAGCGGCCATTTGCAGCTGAAGCTTGGACAAAGCATCGTAATCATTTGCAGCAGCTGCTCGACGGAAGCTGGTGAACATGCTTTGCTCATCGAAGGAATCCTTAGCCAGCTTAGTACGCAGCACTTGGATTTTGTGCCACATAGCCAAATCTCCGTCAGTGCAGGTTTCCTGGTCATGCAGGCGTTTCATCTCAACTACAGCCTGATAATATTCAGGCAGCAGACGGCTGAGCAGCTCTGTTTTCCAACGAATCAATGCGCCCTGCTTAAATGATTCAATGAACTGAGGCTTCATAACATTGCCTTGAGTAAGCACCTCCACCTTTTCAGGGTATTCCTCAAAGGCTTGAAGATTTTCCCAAACAGTTGCAGGCGGTTTGCCAAAAAGTCTTGCACGCTCTTCAGCAGTAAAATCTTCAAACACATCATCCTCAGTACGATACTGTCTGTCCTTTTCCAAATAGAATCCCTCTTTGCCAGCCTGCTTGGAAATTTCCTTTTCCATAGCTGCTAAGTCCTTACCAGACTCTACGCAGGCTTTAATGCCATCTAAGCAAGATAAGTAGAATACAGCAATGGCAATATAGGTATTAGTATAAGGATTAGGAGAACGCATTTCAATGCGGGTAGCCTTATCATTATCTAAGTCACGAATCAGACCAGCCAAAATGGTTCTGTTACGGGACGGATTATCAGGACTCAGTCCCAAAGAGGTAACTGTACAAACAGGCGCCTCGAAGCCTGGCTGCAGACGATTAAGAGAGTCAATAGTGCAGGAAATAAAGGGGTTGATAACCTCATAGTTCTTCAACAGGCCCATCAGAGCGCCATAGCCTACTGCGGACAAAAATTCCTGATGCATATCCTTAGGAGAGAACAGATTGACGAACTTGCCATTCTTCAGTACGGCTGCAATGCCAACATGCACATGCTCACCACTGCCTGCTACACCAGGAATTGGCTTAGCCTGGAAAGAAACCTCCAAGCCATTCATACGGAAAATTTCTTTAACAATAATACGCGCCAAAAGCTCGTTATCACCAGTTTGAACACCAGCAGCAAACTTCCAGTCTACCTCCAGCTGCTCCATAACGTGAGTCATATGACCATTAGCATCCATTTGACCCTTTACGCCGCCACACTCCTTATGGCCCATTTCTGGCTCCAAACCATAAAAATCAAGAGTCTCAATAGTTTGCTCAAGAGCAGTACGCACGTTACCGCGAGTACGCTGCCAATATTGTTCCTGCATAATCTGAGATGAAGAAAGCGCCTCGATAGAAGCATCCTCACGAGGAGTTTTTACCCAGAATTCCAGCTCAGTAGCACTGGTAAAAACGATTTTTTCAATATCCTCACCGTTGATATGCTCCAAGCCGGGGATTACAGGATATTTTTTAAATAAGGCTTTAATTTCCTTCTCTACATAATTAAGAGTATCACGAAGAATAGAACGGGAATCTACAAAGCTTCCGTTGTGAAGCAGATAGCAAGGAATACGCAGAGTACCAACCATTCTACCGCTTTCTGCATCAAAATGCTCGTAGTTATAATCCACAAACCAATTTACAGTTTTATCTACAACCATATCAACACGAGCGTTATTCAGAGTTGCAATGCCAGGCATTACTACAGAAGAACCATCTGTTTGAGCAGCACTCCCCTCTAAAAATTTTCCCATATCGTTGAGGAAAATCTTCATGGGAATTTTCTCATCAGTGTCATTACCTGCAAAATCAACACCCATAAGTGAGACAAACTTAATTTCCGGATGCTGTCCCAAAAGTCTTGCTAAAGACTCCTCGTTCTGGTCCTCAGGTTTAATTACATACAGCAAATCTTTTTTATTCATAATAATCCGCTGCGCTCCTTTCCCAATTAACGCTTTTTATGATATTACTAAAAGCTATATTTCTAAATATTAATAAAAAAAGGACTCCTCTAAACGGTATGGCTAACCTCTTAGAAAAGTCCTCGTTGACTGATTGTATTGTAACAAAATTTAGTGTCTTTGTCTAGTGCTATTTTACATTGTGCAAATTATCCCAAAAGTCTGATAAATGCTTCTTCCAGACTAGCAAAACCTCGTCCACCCTTACGCAAATCAATATTTACCTGAGCTACATCAAACACTGCCTGCTTCAGCCTGGCTTCGCTAAAACGAGAGCATTGAGCTGCAAAACGTCTATACATAAAAGGTGGTACTTTAAGTTCACTGCCAATGGTTTTCTGATCGTAGCGACAGCGTGTCATTTCCAAAAAGCGCAGCATGCGGCGCAGCTGATACATAATCATGCCGCATAATGGCAACAGTGAGGTTCCCTTTTTGCGCTCGCCTGCCAAAAGCTCCAACACCAATGGTAAATTACGCTCTGCCAAAGCGTTATTAATAGCAAAGCCTGACGCCTCCGGAAGCTCTGCAAAAACAGCTTCTACATCAGCTCTCGTCCATGTAGTATGTTCGCCTGCATATATCGCAAGCTTTCTTATTTCCTGCTCTAACAGTGCAAGAGGTGCATCCTCCACCGGTGCTAAATATTCCATAATAGTAGCTAAAGCTTCCCTATCAAAACGTCCACCCTCCTGCTCCGCCTGAGCGTCAAGCCATGGTCCAAGCTGGTAGGTCTTCATGCTCTTACATTCACATACCACACCTGCGGACTTGAGGCTTTTAAAAAGCTTAGTACGTTTATCTAGCTTTTTCGTCATAATAAGAACTGTGCAATACTCCGGAATATCAGCAAAAAGTTTCTGCAAAGCTTCAGTTTGTTTGTTTTTTCCTTCGCCATCTTCATCAGCCTTGCCAAAAAGCTTTTCGTCCTTAATTATTACCAAGCTGTGCCCACTGAAAAACGGATAGGAATTAATAGTGCTTTCCAAAGCATTGACATTAGTATCCTTTTCAAAAACAGTAATTTCCCTATCCTCTTCCGGTGTATCACTACAAACGTATTCAGGTACAGCAGCGGCAATACGATTCTTGTAGTAATCATCATCGCCAAAGACTACTACAAGCTGAGGCAGCTCCTGCTTGTCATTTAATTTTTTTATTAGCTCTTCAGGCTTTAGTTCCATATATTTCAAATCCTTTATCATCTCATGGTATGTATCTGCTATCTTATTTTTAAGCAGATACATCTTAATTATAGCATATTCTCTGTTCAATAGAAAAAGTTCTTCAAAAACAATATAGCCTTCTGATTCACATTCTTGTCCAATCCCCCTCTCTATACCCATATACTTTAATCCCAGTATCTTCAAACACTAGCTTGATACAGCCATCTAGGTCTGTTCTCAGAACCTTGCTTCCATAAAAAGCAAAGCGTTCCAATGCTTCCTGATGAGGATGACCAAAGCGATTACCTGTGCCGCAGGAAATAACTGTAAGCTTTGGCTGTACCTGCCTCAGAAAGTAATCACTGCTGCTATAGCGTGAACCATGGTGTCCAGCTTTAAGAACGTCGTACGGAGTTTGCAGCGTCAATAACCTTTCCCGCTCTTCACCCATGTCCCCTGTAAAAAGCAGTTTGTAATTTTTATAGCTAACTTCCGCCAATGTACTGGTCTCATTACCAGTTGACATTTCCTTAGGGACATCTATAAGCTTTACTAATACATCATTGAAAGTATAAGTCTTACCATTTTCGGCCATACTGAAGCCGCAGCTTTTCCAGTTGTTTCCAAGTGTATGCAGTAACTTTTCACTATTTTCACGTACAAGCTCTCTAGGCAAAATCACCTGCTTGGCATTGCATACTCTTGATAAATCAGCAGCTCCGCCTACATGATCAAAGTCATAATGACTAAGGACAAGCATATCTATATCCTTTTTACCTAATGTTCGCAAAAACGGTGCCAATATTTTACTTCCTGTTGAATAATTTTTCAGTCCACCTGTGTCAAAAACTATTATCTTACTCCTTTGAGTCAAGCTTTGCGGCGTAACAACAACTGCACAGTCACCCTGACCTACATCAAGAAAATATGCTGTCATAGGCTGTTGTCCAAAACTTACCATATACACAGCAATGCCCAAAAAAGTACTGCACATTATCAGAACACACCTTCTCTGAGCATTTGATAAATACATAGCAACCAGTACGTCTGCCCATACAATTAACAAAATGTAATAAACTGCTCCGCACCATAATGGCAGTGCTCCAATTACAAATATACTGAATGAAAGCTCCGCTAACCATCTTGCCTGAACTATTATCTGCTCAGTCAAAAAGCTGGCTGCGAGGAAAAAATATTCACTTATAGGAATAACTCCTAAAGCTAGTCCTGCTATGGTAAAAAGGGCTGCCAGCTCCAGTATAGGAACAAGACATAAATTGCTAATTATAGAAATAATAGATATCTGGTGGAAATAGGCTATTTCAAATGGAAGAACCGCTAGCTGTGCCGCAAGCGTTACTGCTCCTAGCTCACTGATAAAGTCAGGCAACACCTTTCCCAAAAGCTGCTGACATTTAGGCTGGAGCCAGAGAATGCCCGCTACTGCCAAAAATGATAACTGAAATCCTAGATCCAAAAGCCAAATAGGCTTATAAAGCAGCAGTACTACCGCCGTCAGTCCCAGAACTAATCCTCTCTTACCGCCACTACCGCCGTATAGTACTACAGCACTCATACATAACGCACGCAAAACAGGAGGTTTAAAACCACATAGTGCTCCATAACCTACCAAAAGCATTAATATCAAAATCTTACGCCATGCATTTGGAAATGGTTTCAACAATAATGACAACAGGCTAGCTAAAAGAACAAGGTGTGCACCGGACACCGAAAGCAAATGAGCAATACCATTCTGAGCAAAAAGCTCCCTTGTTTCCTCATCTAGGTCTGCCCCACCACCAAGAAGCATACCACTAAGCAAAGGTCCACTGGCTTCAGAAAGTCTGCTTCGCAAATATTCACGCAATGTGCTGTTTAATAAAACCACTTGATCAAAAGCACTTGCTTCGGAATCTGCCATAAGAAACTTAACATTCTTTATTCTACCGCCAATTTCCTGAATTCTATTCCAGCTTTTGCTGTCAAATGGGCCTGGATTGCGAAAGCTGGACATATTTTCCAAGGTTCCACTTAGAATAATCTTCCCTGCAGGTATTTTATAGTCAATATAATTTCCGAACAACGCCAGATGATTTTTCTCACTATTCACTTGAGGGAAAAATTTATTAATCTGTTTTTTATCTGCAAAGACTCGCAGCCTATATCCATAATCAATAGGCATTTCATCAGCAATAACCTGTTCACATTCAATAATAAAGCTACAGCCATTCTCCTGCAGTCTAACACTGCTAACATCTACGCTCCCCTGTACAACAACTGCTTGTCCCCAATATGATGACAAAAGATTCTCTGCTGATATACTGCATCTGCTGCCATTAAGAAATCCTAAAAAGATAAAAAAGCAACAGCTAAATATACCAAGTATCCTTCTATTTAGAAGCATTCCAACAAGACTGGCTATCAGCAAGAAGATACTCAAGTATTGCACGCCTTGATTAAGCTCCACTTCAAGACCTATAAAATTACTGCAAATAAATAAGACGATACCTATATAAAGCAGCATTTAGTTCACCCTTATCCGACTACGAAGCTTATTTAGTTTTGCAGGACCTATTCCCTTTACCCTAAGTAAATCCTCAACTGATGAAAATGGTGCGCGTTCACGCTCGTCAACAATACGCCTAGCCATAGCAGGACCTATTCCAGGCAAGCGGTCCAATTCACTCTCACTGGCCGTATTAATATTAATCCCTGCAGTATTGTTAGCTGCATCTGCCAAATTTCCAAAACCGTCTTTTACCTTTGTAGTTTTATTGCTCCGTCCCTTACTTTGCTTAATAAAAGGAACGTTCACATGGTCGCCATCCTTAAGCTTTTTTGCTAGATTGACTTTATCAGCATTTGCTGCATTAGTCATACCTCCAGCAGCTTCAACAGCATCATAGGCACGTGCTCCCATGGAAACATCATAAATTCCCGGCATAAGCACAGCACCACTTACATAAACCTTCATTGATCTGCTTCTTTGCCGTTCCTTCTCTGCTCGACTAATATTAATAAGATTATTAACTGTATTTTCATCATTATTTTTTTCACCCACATATGACCATAATCCAGTTAAAGCACAACCTAATAAAAGCACGCAAAGCATTACTATTTTTTTAGTTCTATTTTCCATAAATATACCCTCCAAATTTAGGAGAGAGCATCTTTATCCAAAATAAAAAGAGTCTCTGAAAAATTTCTTTTCCAGAGACTCATGAACAGCTTAGGACAGCAAAGACACTTCTCCCCGGAATAGCTATTAATACTACTTGTATTTTTACTACTTCTAGAGAAACGTCTAGACGTTTCCTTTTACTGCTTATTAGCCAGCATAAGCATTCTATTCCAACTTCTTAAATAAAGCAGACTTTCACTTATACTGCTATGGTACTTCTTTTGTAAATTCAGCCATCATCAAGCTCCAAAAACTAACTAGGAGCAGACGGCCACAGCATTTTAACTTTAGACTTCTTATTTTGCTACTACGTTAACCAGACGGCCCGGTACACAAATTACTTTGCGAACGGTTGCATCGCCAATGTGAGCTTTTACATTAGCGTCTTCCATAGCAATTTTTTCCAGCTCTTCCTTAGTTGCAGCAACAGGAACTACCAGACGGCCACGAACCTTGCCGTTAACCTGCAGAACGATTTCAATGTTGTCAACCTTCAGTGCATCTTCATCGTATTCAGGCCAGCTTTGGGTGTGTACGCTAGCGGTAGGATCAAATGCACCGTCCCACAGTTCTTCGCACATATGAGGAACAAAGGGAGCCAGCATCTTAACCAGAGCGGAGGTTGCTTCATATACAAGACCTGCGTTAGGAGCTGCAACAGCTTCTTTATAAGCATACAGAGCATTAACCAGTTCCATCAGGGAGCTGATTGCAGTGTTGAAGTTGAAGCGAACGTCAATATCTGCAGTAACCTTTTTAATGGTGCCGTGGAGAACACGACGCAGATCCTTATCAGCCTCAGTCAGAGCTACAACATCATAGTTGGTAACCTTTTTCTCGATTTCAGGCAGGAATGCATAAACAATACGCCATACGCGGTTCAGGAAGCGGAAGGACCCTTCTACACCCTTATCGCTCCATTCCAGCTCTCTTTCGGGAGGAGCTGCAAAGAGGATAAAAAGACGTGCAGTATCAGCGCCGTATTTTTCCAGAATTTCTTCAGGAGAAACAACGTTGCCCAGAGATTTACTCATCTTAGCACCGTCTTTGATAACCATGCCTTGAGTAAGCAGATTGCTGAAGGGTTCATCATAATCAACTAAGCCGGCATCACGGAGAACTTTGAGGAAGAAACGGGAATAGAGCAGATGCAGAATAGCATGCTCAATACCGCCGATATATTGATCAACAGGACCCCAATACATGTTAGCATCTTTATCAAAAGGCATTTCGGTATTTTTCGGGTCAGTATAACGGAGATAGTACCAGGAAGAGCACAGGAAGGTATCCATGGTATCAGTCTCACGAACTGCGTCAGCACCGCATTTCGGGCATTTGCAGTGGAGGAAGCTTTCGCTGGTTGCCAAAGGAGATTTTGCACCTGCGTTAAAGTCTACATCTTCAGGCAGACGAACAGGCAGCTCTTCTTCAGGAACCAGAACCTCGCCGCAGTGAGGGCAGTAAATAATAGGAATAGGAGCGCCCCAATAACGCTGACGGCTGATCAGCCAATCGCGCAGACGGTAGTTAACACGACGTTTGCCGAAGCCTTGAGCTTCTGCTTCGTCCATAATTGCGGACATAGCTTCGTGCATTTCCATACCAGTGAATTTACCGGAGTTAACCAACATGCCTTCTTTTTCTTCGTAAGCACAGGTCATTTCTTCCAGCTTCAGTTCTTTGCCAACGGGGCAAATGGTAACTATTTTATCAATACCATATTTGTCTGCAAACATCCAGTCACGTTGGTCACCAGTAGGAACGCCCATTACAGCGCCAGTACCATAATCATACAGTACATAGTTGGTTACCCAAATTTCTACCTTGCGGCCAGTGAAGGGGTTGATGCAGTAAACGCCAGTGAAAATACCCTCTTTTTCAGATTCGCTGGAGGTACGCTCAATTTCAGATTGGTTTCTAACTTTATCGCAGAAAGCTTTAATTTCTTCAGCTTTAGGATTATTTTCGCAAATTCTTTCCAGCAGGGGATGCTCTGCAGCCAGTGCCATGAAGGTTACACCAAAAGCAGTATCAGGACGGGTGGTGTAAACTGCAACCTTGTCGTTCAGAGAAGGAATTTCAAAGATGAATTCCAGACCTTCACTGCGGCCAATCCAGTTACGCTGCATGGTGCGTACACGCTCAGGCCAGCCTTCCAGCAGGTCCAGGTCTTTCAGCAGTTCATCAGCATAGTCAGTAATTTTGAAGAACCATTGGGAAAGATTTTTCTTTTGTACAGTGTGGTCGCAGCGCCAGCATTTGCCATCAATAACCTGCTCATTAGCCAGAACAGTGTTACAGGTATCGCACCAGTTAACAGCAGATTCCTTCTTAACAGCCAAACCGCGTTTGTAGAACAGCTCAAAGAACCATTGAGTCCACTTGTAGTAGTCTTCCTTGCAGGTTGCTACTTCGCGGTCCCAGTCATAGGACAGTCCCAGTTGTTTCAGTTGACGAGTCATATTAGCAATGTTTTCAAGAGTCCATTTCTTCGGTGCAATGCCATGTTTAATTGCAGCGTTTTCTGCCGGCATACCAAAGGAATCCCAGCCCATAGGATGAAGAACATCGTAGCCCTTCATAGTACGGAAGCGGGCAATTACGTCACCGATAGAATAGTTGCGCACGTGACCCATATGCAGATTGCCAGAGGGATACGGGAACATTTCCAGAACATAGGATTTAGGCTTGTTTTTGTCAATTTCTACCTTAAAGGTTTTGTTTTCTTCCCAATACTTTTGCCATTTAGCTTCAATGTCATGGGGAGCATACTTTTCGTTAAGCATCGTTCTGCCTCCTAAAATATAATAAATTGTTGATTACTGATTGGTAAGAGTGTTAGGGCAATAAAAAAGCCCCACCCTAATTACAATCAGCTTGTAATTAAAGCAGGGACGAAGTTCATTCGCGGTACCACCCTGATTGCGGTCACAGACCGCCACTCAATTTGCTTTGACGCAGCTTCACGTCCGCACATTTCCTTGCGGCTTCTTCACGGTGAGTTCGTCAGCTTTGGCTATCGGCTCGCATCTACCGCCGACTTTCTGAAAATCCTCCATCAACTACTACTCCGCTTCGCAGAATTTAAATTTTAAATTATCTTGTTCATTATAATACGCTACGAATTAAAAGTCAATCAAAGAGCAATATCAGAAAATTCTCAACAAATATGCTTTACAATTTTCGCAATTTATCTCATGTATACAACACAATTTGCAAATTATATGTTATAATAGCATATGCAGTTTAACTGCTTACATTAAAAATAAGTGAGGGGTTCCAAACTATGAAACTTTCTAAACGTATTCAAAATTTATCCACTTCTCCTATCAGAAAGCTTACTCCCTATGCAGATGCAGCTAAAGCTGCTGGTAAAAAAGTATATCACCTGAACATTGGTCAACCTGATATTGCTACTCCGGCACAGTTCATGGACAGCATCCGTGAATACAGCACTCCTGTAATTGCCTATGGCAACTCTAAGGGTGAAAAATTCCTGCTGGACGCTATTGCAAAATACTACAATGAAAAAGGTATGGACTTCACCACTGACGATATTTTCGTTACTAACGGCGGCAGCGAAGCACTGATTTTTGCTGTTATGGCTCTGTGCGATCCTGAAGACGAAATCATGGTATTTGAACCCTACTATGCTAACTACACCACCTTCGCTAAGGAATTTGGTGCTAAAGTAAATGCTGTACAAACCAGCGTTGAAAACGGTTACCATCTGCCCTCTGAAGAAGAAATCGAAAAACATATCAATGAAAAAACTAAAGCAATTCTGCTAACAAACCCTGGTAATCCTACTGGTGTTGTTTATACCCAAGAAGAAATGGATACCATTGCACGTCTGGTTCTGAAATATGACCTGGCGCTGATTGCAGACGAAGTATATCGTGAATTCGTGTATGACGGTGCATATCGCAGCTTCGGTACTATGAAAGAACTTGAAAACAACCTGATTATCATTGACTCCGTTTCCAAACGTTACAGCGCATGCGGCGCTCGTATTGGCTGCATCGTAAGTAAAAACAAGGCACTTGATGCTGAGCTGATTAAAGCCTGCCAAGGACGTCTGTGTGCTCCTATTCTGGAGCAGGTTGGCGCTGCTGCCCTCTACACCACTCCCGTAAGCTACCTGGAAGAGGTTAACGAAGAATATAAACATCGTCGTGATACCATCTCCGCAGCACTGACTAAGCTTCCTGGCGTAAAGGCTTCCGATCCTAAAGGTGCCTTCTATGTAATGGCAAGCCTTCCTGTTGATGACGCAGAAAAATTTGCTATCTGGACTTTGGAAAACTTCGACATTGACGGCGAAACCGTTATGTTCGCTCCTGGCAACGGCTTCTACAGCAGCCCTGAGCATGGTGTAAACGAAGCACGCCTTGCTTATGTTCTGAACTGCCAAGATTTGGAAAAAGCAATCTACATTCTGGGCGAGGCTTTGAAGGCATATCCCGGCAGAAAATAAAATTTATCCCATAATATAATCAGAGCTGACCAGCGCGGTCAGCTCTTTTTTACTATATATCTAGATTTTACTGCTAAAAAGATTATTCATCGTCATCATCGTCGCTTTCAGCTTTTCGTCTTAGAACATCAAAAATATTCGTCTCTTCACTGTATTTGTATTGATAATTTTCAATGTAATGGTCCAAAATATCGTCAACATACTCAGAGCGGATTTTTCTTGTTTTTTCATCAACGTATTTATCCCAAATCGGTCTCATCATGGCCTCTATAACTGCAGTCATATCAATATGACGAAGAAGAAAACCGTTGTATCCCAAGCACTGTTCCATCATAGACAGTGCATTATCAACGGAGCTCAGTTCGTTTGCGACCAAGCAGTTGGCTGTTTTCTCTGACTCTATTCTGTTGTGAAAATCTCTTCTGTCCTCTAAATAAATAATTTTCTTTTCCATGAATTTTCTCCTTTTAGTAATGACTTAAAATAATATTTCAAAAACAATACAAGCAATATGTGCGCATATAAAAGCAAATGCATGTCTAACTCTTATCGCATTGCCCTTAATATAAAATAGTACTCTATTACCTTCTACGTCTCCATAAAAATTTTTATAAAATTCTGTTACGTATATCATCCAAACGAAAAAAGACGCAAATATAGTCTTGGCAAGAAACCTTAGAGAACTATTTAAAAACTCCACTATCATATCCCCCTAACATAATCTGTACTATTAACAAACTAAATATATTATATATTATCAACAAGACGCAATCTGGCAAAAAAGCTGCAAACAGCTTAGTGGTTTTACCTTCATTACTCAATATAGGATTGTCCTTTGTACAAAGGGATACCCACTTAATTACAATTTATAATTAAAACACCAGACTGTGAGTAGTTTCCTCATAGACTTTTCTCTTGTACTTTACCCTTCAATAATGTATAGTAGATGCTGTAAATATTTTACTTAAGTAGCAATGTCATAATTTAGGAGAACCAATGTATTCCACAACTAAAACATATCTTATTCTATTCGCTGGTGTTTTCGCATTATCAACTTCAGCAATTTTTGTTAAACTAGCAGATGCACCTTCAGCCGTCATCGCCTTTTACAGACTTCTTATTGCAGGTCTCATACTACTCCCCTGCTTACTCACAAGCACAAACAGTCGCAATGAAGCAAACGCCTTATCTATACTGCAATGGAAGCAAATCACAGCAGCCGGATTATTTTTAGCCCTGCACTATGTGCTTTGGTTTGAATCCCTTAATTATACATCCATTGCTAGCTCTACTATGATTGTCTGCCTGCAGCCACTATTTTCATTAGCCTTGGACCGCTTAATAAGCAATAAAAATATCACTAAAAATGCAATTCTAGGTTGTACCGTTTCTCTTATTGGCTGTGCCATAATAGGTTGGGGAGACTTTCAAATCAGCGGGCAAAGCCTTTGGGGCGATATTTTAGCTTTTATTGCCGGCGGAGTCATAGCTCTATATTTTTTTGTAGGCGAAACAGTACGTAAGGAAATATCTGCCGTAACCTACTCAGTCCTTAGCTATTTAATAAGTGCCCTAGTTCTTATGGTCTATATAGTTTTGATGAACACCTCCTTTATAGGCTATTCTCATAGTACCTGGCAAGCGTTCGTAGGTCTTGCTTTAATTTCTACCATTGGTGGCCAGTTCGTTTTTAATCTACTGCTTAAAAATGTTCCCGCATCAGCAGTTACTATGGCCATTTTAGGCGAACCAATTGGTACCTGCATTCTTGCATTTTTTATTCTTCACGAGACCATTTCCATGCAGCAATTCATAGGCATGGTTATAATCATGCTTGGCATGACAATATATTTTTACAAAAAGAAAATGTAAAATTTACTTTAAAATACTATTTTACATAGAATATTCTTTTTCAATTTCCAATTTTTAGCTTTATGGTCTACACTATTCATACTATCTGCAAACACAAAAACGCCCGTCCCCACCATTCAGATGGGAACGGGCGTAAGCTTTTAATTTTAGTATCTTATTCCTTTACTTCGTTTTCCACACGGGACAGAATGAAGCACAGGTCAGACAAACGGTTCAGGCAAATCAGCACGTTGTTGTTAACGGGCTCGGTTTCAGCCAAACGCAGCAGGCAGCGCTCTGCACGACGAGTAGTAGTGCGGGCAATATCCAATGCTGCAGAACCAACATTATCGCCAGGGATGAGGAATTGCTTCAAAGGCTGAAGCATAGCATCATATCTGTCGATAGTTTCTTCAAACATTTTTACATGCTCTTCCTTAATATAAGGCTCGGGCAGGTTTAAGCTAGCAACGTCTGCCATAAGGGACATCAGCAGCTTTTGCACGCCATAAATTGTTTCTTTAACATCCTCACGTTTAACCTGGCAACGTGCCAAGCCTAATGCGGAGGTAATTTCATCAATAGTGCCGTACGCTTCAACACGCAGGCTTTGTTTTGCTACGCGCTCACCGGTATAGAGACCGGTAGTACCTTTGTCACCAGTTCTGGTGTATACTGCAGCTTTCTTCATAATCTGCACCATCCTTTCCGTATAAGTGAGAGTGTATTTTAGCAGTTGCTATAGCTAAGCCCCCTGCTAAAAAGCAAAGGGGGCTCAGAACAGTTTGAATTAGTAGATTTCTTCAGCGGAGAAGAAGTTGTTGATTTCGCGCTCAGCAGCTTCCGGGCTGTCAGAACCATGAACGATGTTTTCGCCGATGGTCAGAGCGAAGTCACCACGGATGGAGCCAGGAACAGCTTCCAGCGGGTTGGTAGCGCCGTTCAGTTGACGAACAGCTTTAATAGCATTTTCACCACGGATTACTGCGCAAACCAGAGGAGCGCCGGTGATGAAGTCAACCAGTTCGCCGAAGAAGGGTTTGCCTTCATGCTCAGCATAGTGGAATTTAGCTTGTGCTTCAGAAACTTTAACCAGTTTCAGAGCAGCAACTTTCAGACCTTTGTGTTCAAAACGAGCGATGATGTCACCAATCAGGTTTTTAGCAACGCCGTCGGGTTTTACCAGTACCAGAGTTTGTTCAATAGCCATTTGTAAATCTCTCCTTAATATTTATTCTTAATATATACTAAATCGTCAAACGATATTAGTCAAGTTATTATCCCACAGTCGGACAAAGGTGTCAAGTTTGATACACCTGATGACTGCTTATTTTGCCAACAGCTCCTGATATTTAGCCTTATCAAGCTTCTTAACCATTGCGGTAATCAGCTTAACAGCGCTCAGGTAGTCGTCCATATGAATTACGGACTGATGGCTATGGATATAGCGTGTAGGAACGCTAAAGGTTAGTGTCAGAACGCCGCTGCCGGACAGATGAATACGTCCGCCGTCAGTACCGCCACCTTCAGAAATGCTGATTTGGGTAGGAATGCCAAGCTCTTTAGCAGTTTCAAAAGCCATATCGCGCAGCGCAGTGTTAGGAATCATGCTTGCGTCAAATACAGTAATTGCAATGCCCTTGCCGATTACAGCAGGAGCAACATCGTCTGCTACGCCAGGAGTACCGCCAGCAACACAGGTATCAAGTACAAAGGCAATATCAGGGTTCAGCAGGTTGGCACTGGTTTGAGCACCACGCAGGCCTACCTCCTCCTGTACGGTAGCAACACCATAAACAGTATTGGGGCTGCCCTCTGCCAAAACATTATCCATAACGTCTGCCATTACTGCGCAGCCAATACGGTTATCCCAAGCCTTGCCTGCCAGCACCTTGCCATCGCCCATAACTGCCATTTTTACATCAGGAGTTACAGGACAGCCTTCAAACACGCCCATTTCACGAGCATGCTCTGCACTTTTGGCACCGATATCAATATACATATCGCGTTTTTGGACAACCTTAGTGCGTTCCTCCGGAGGAAGAATGTGAGGCGGTTTGCTGCCTACTACACCTACCAGGTCCCCCTTACTGCCATGAACAATTACGCGTTGGCTGAGCATTACCTGCTCCCACCAGCCGCCAAGGCAAGTAAAACGCAGAAAGCCTTCTTTAGTAATGTATTTTACCATAAAGCCAATTTCGTCCATATGGCTGGCCAGCATAATCTTGGGGGCGTCAGCTTCCTCTGCATTTTTAGTAAAGACAACACTGCCCAGCTTGTCATAGGAAACATCCTTATAGCTAGACAGACGTTCCAGCATTAATTTTTTCATACGGCCCTCAAAGCCGGACACACCGCAGGTTTCAGAAAAACGCTGCAGCCATTGCAGCTGCTCTTGTGAATTCATTGGTATTACCTCCTTCTACATAAGCGGATGCTGCCTAAAAAGCAGCATTCATCGATTATTTAAGTCCTCCCATTCGCTTAGCCTGTTCACGGAGCAGCTTTACGCGTTCCTCAGTAGAGGGGTGAGTGCTGAAAAGCTGTTTTACGTCAGCACCAGAGAACGGATTGATAATAAACATGTGAGCAGTAGCCTCAGTTGCGCCAGGCATAACTCCGCGTTGAGCATAAGCTTCAATTTTCAGCAAAGCACTTGCCAGCGCTTCAGGCTTGCCACTAATTTCACCGCCAGACTCGTCGGCCATGTACTCACGGGAACGGGATACAGCCATTTGAATAATTGCTGCAGCAATAGGAGCCAGCAGCATGATCAAAATACTTACAATAGGATTGCGGCTTTCGCCATCCTCATCACTGCCGCCGCCAAAGAACATACCCCATTGAGCAATAGTAGTAATAGCACCAGCCATAGAAGCAGCAATAGTGCTTACCAAAATATCGCGATGCTTAATGTGGCTGATTTCATGAGCCAAAACGCCTTCAAGCTCGTCCTTATCCAGCATATCTGCCAAAGCAGTATTTACTGCAACAGCTGCATGCTCAGGATTACGACCAGTTGCAAATGCATTAGGTACAGGACTGTTGATAACATATACAGCAGGAGTAGGAATACCTGCTTTTTTAGCCAGCTTTTCTACGATGGCATATAGGCCAGGCGCAGAATTTTTATCAACCTGCTGCGCATCATAGTGTGCCAAGACCATTTTATCACTGTTCCAGTAGGTAAAGAAGTTCATTGCCACACCAACAAACAGCATTACAGTCATACCCTTGAGACCACCGAAGTAGTCACCCAGAAGCATAAGAATGACGGTTAATGAAACCATCAGCATAGTTGTTTTCATTGTTTAAATTTCCTCCTCGTCAAAAACAATCAAATATATGATACATATTCAATTATAACAAGAGCGTAACTATTTTTCAATTTGCTCCTTGATAGATGTCAACATATTTTCACTATTTTCACGAACTTTTTTCTTTAAGATAGGATTTAAGAGTCCTGCAATCATGGGAATGCCGAATTCAAAATCAACAGCCAGAGTTACCTCGCAGCCTTCTGCCTTAGGCTCAATTACCCATTGGCCTTCCATTTTCTTCAAATCTCCCTCTGTCTGCGCATAAGTAATCTTAAGCTCCTCAGGATAAAAGGTATCGCGTTCAGTCCAAACAATTTTACGGCCATCAACATTGGATACCCAATGAGAAACAGTGTAATTCTCTCCGCGCTCCAAAATCTCTACACTAACCAAGTCCTTCATAAAGCTGGGATATGCAGCCATATCCTTAATAATATCGTAAATTTGGACACCGTCACCCTTAATGACGGTTTTAGTTTCTACATAAGGCATAGTTATCCTCCTCATATAACATAGTAATTTACAGGGATATTATAAACAAGCTAAGACCTCTGTAATTAATAAAAAGCAAATTTTTTACAAATCCTCAATAACGCTGGCAGTAGTAGCCACTGCGTCACGGAATTGCTCCAGTACGTAGTCTACAACCTCTTTAGGCATAATCAGAGGCGGCTCCATACGAATAACCTTGGGATTGTTTAAGGTATAGGCCACAATAATGCTCTTGTCAATCATTAAGGACATAAGCATGCCGCCAGCACCCTCTTTTGTCAGCTCAATACCAATCATCATACCACGTCCACGTACTTCACTGATAACACTTGGGAATTCCGCTGCAATGCTTTCCAAGCCAGCCTTAAGATATGCACCGGTTTCAGCACCACGCTCCAAAAGATTTTCCTCTTTAATTACACTAATAGCTGCTACACCTGCAGCACAAGCCAATTGGTTACCGCCAAAGGTAGAGGTATGCAGGAAAGGAGCCTCAATCAGTCCCTGCCAAGCTCTAGGAGTACCAATAATTGCACCAATAGGCATTACGCCGCCGCCAAGAGCCTTGGCGCAGGCCATCAGGTCAGGCTTCACGTCCTCATGGTTTACGCCAAACCACGCACCAGTTCTGCCAATACCAGTTTGTACCTCGTCTGCAATAAAAAGAGCGCCCTTCGCTTCGCACAGCTCCTTAACCTGACGCAGGTAGCCTGCAGGAGGAATAATTATACCGCCCTCGCCCTGAATCGGCTCTAAAATAACAGCTGCAGTTTCTTCGTCCACCGCAGACTCCATTGCTGCAATATCACCAAATGGAACATGAGTAAAGCCGTCTAAAAGAGGCTTAAAGGGCTCGCGATACAAGTCTCTGCCTGTAGCAGTTAAGCTGCCCATAGTTTTGCCATGAAAGGCATTATTGGCTGCAACAAATTTCTTTCTTTTGGTCGCCAGACGAGCAACCTTTAAGCAGCCCTCGACAGTCTCAGTACCACTGTTTACAAAAAAGCTGTACTGCAAATCACCAGGAGTAATTTCAGCCAACGCCTCCGCCAAATCTGCCATAGGACGGTTAAAGAGGACCTTACCACACATAGGCATGGTATGCAGAGCCTTTTCAACAGCTTCTACAACCTTAGGATGACGGTGACCGAGAGCAAACATACCATATCCGCCCAGACAGTCAATAAACTCTCTGCCTTCAGAATCGGTAATAGTCCAACCCTCAGCGTGACCCTCTACACTTGCCAGACCCATAAAGCGAAACAGCTTTGCCTGTGCAGGATTAATATATTTTTCATATTTGCTAATAGTTTCTTCTACAAACATCGTTTTAACCCCTTTTGCCAATTATCCCTCAATTAATATAAAAGCTCAGTTACAGGTACAAAGGTTATGCCCGATTTTCTGAACTCATCAGCGTATTTTGTCCAGCAGGCAGCAGTACCGGGACGAGCATGGCAAATAGCAATAGCACTGCCATTCTTGTCAGCCAGTTCAAAGGCCTTGTAGATTTGCTTACGGATTTCCTCCGGATTTGTGCTGTTGTCCAGAAAAATATCATTGCGAGCAGTTGGAACCCCCATGCTGCGAGCTATATCACGGCCCTTAGTGGCTCCGGTAGTCTTGCTGTCAACAAAAAATAGATTGTTCCCTTTCAGCTCACGCAGTACATTCTTCATTGTCGTAGGATCACTGGTAGCTCTAGAACCCTGATGATTATTAACACCCATGATTCCCGGAAGACTATTAACAGCCTTGCGCACCAAGGCACGCTGCTGATCTGCAGTCATAGAAACCTGAACTGTACTTTTGCCTTCAGACATTGCGCTCTTATCCATAGGTTCCATAGGTAAATGGAGCATAGGAACCCTGCCCTGTTCATTTACCATAGCCAAAACATCGCTGCTAAAATCCTTAAATGGCAAAATAGCATAGCTGAAGGGAAATTTAGTATCCAGCAACGCACGAACATTCTTCATATCATAGCCGCAATCATCAATAATTACTGCCAGCTTGCCACTATATTTCTTAGTCTGGGGCTTATCTGTTTTAGGAATGTCCTTGACATCCTTATCCTCTTTATTCAAATTACTATTGTGGAAAAAAGTAATGGTATCTGTTACAAAGCTTTTGGTACCGTCACCAGCTTTAGCTTCAATACCAATCTTAACCTTGTAACCATCCCATTTTTTATAATTGCTTTCCTCGCCGGAAATATAAACCAGACTTGTATCATCAACTCTGCGCTTTAACCATTCTGCAGCACCTGCAAGGCTTGTTGTGTTAGGCACGCCAACAGCAAGCTCACGCTGACTGATTTTTACAGAAGAAGCAGAGCCTTCAACAGCAACCTCTTTTTCTTCGCTGCTGTTTTCTATAAGCTGCCAATTATTTTTAGTCAGCAAAATAGTGTCCACAAGACGCTGTGCCTCTATTGACTCATCCATCAGACTAATAACTGTTGTCTCCTGTTTATCGTCATCCTTAGGCACAAACACATCTTTTTTGCTTTTATGCTGAGCGTAAAAAAAGCCGCCAATTATGGACAAAATAGCTATAATTGCAACCAAAGCCAATAAAATATGAGAATTGCCCGAGGATTTTTTTCTTCGTTTTCTTGTAGCCATGGAATTTCTCCTTTTTATGCACGGGGATGAGCCTTAGAATAGACCTCCCTTAATCTTTCCATATCCATGTGTGTATAGATTTGAGTTGTAGATATATCAGCGTGTCCCAAAAGCTCTTGCACTACACGTAAATCAGTACCATTATTAAGCATATGGGTAGCAAAGGAATGGCGCAGCATATGTGGCGTAATTTTCTTCGTAATGCCTGCCTGTTTGCCATATTCTTCTATAATTTCAAAAAAACGCTGTCTAGTCATAGCCCTGCCCCATGTACTCAGAAACAACTCTTTGACCTCATCAGTGTCATTTTTCAAAAGCTGCGGGCGTACAACCTCCAAATAACGCGTCAAATATTTTACAGCAATGCTTCCTAAAGGAATAATACGCTCCTTTGAACCCTTGCCTCTAGCAATCAGGTACTGCATTTTTAAATCAACATTGCCTACAGGAATACTAATAAGCTCAGATACACGCATACCAGTTGCATAAAGAACTTCCAGCATGGTTTTGTCTCTATAGCCCTCTAACGTACCCAGATTAGGCTCATCCAGCAAAGACTCAACCTCTGTAAGCGAAAGCACCTTAGGAAGCTGCAGGCCCTTGTTGGCCGCTTCCAAAACCTCTGCAGGGTCATGCTTAATATAACGCTCTGCTGTCAGAAAACGATAGAAGGCCTTAATGGAAGCCAGCTTGCGAGCTATGGTCGATGCTGACTTTCCCTCTGTCTTGAGCTGGGACAAATATCCCAAAAGCTCTTTGCGAGTAACAAGCAGCAGCTCCTCCTGACTTGCAAGCCTTAATGATTTCTGCAGCAGACGCAAATCTCTTTCATAAGCGATTTTAGTGTTTTGTGACAAGCCCAATTCAACTGTCAAATATTCCATAAATAATGCAAAATAATTAAACATCGCTCATCACACCTATATTTACTCTCTAAAAAAGAAAAACAACGCCTGAGCGCCGTTTTTCCTGTAAAGCCTGCTTAATCCTTTCTTTCCGGCTGCATAATAGTAATGTTAGTAGCAGGAGAAATAGTAGAAATAGCGTGCTTGTAGACTAATTGCTGTTTGCCTTCATTTTCAATAATAACTGTAAAATTATCAAAACCACGTACCAGACCACGAATTTGGAATCCGTTCATCAAATAAATGATAACGCTCAAATTCTCTTTGCGTACATGATTCAAAAAGCTATCTTGTAAATTCATTGCCGGTTTTGCTGCATTAAGCATAATAACCCCTCCAATCCAATATATACACCTATATTATACAACTTATTTATACTTTTGCACAAGCTTTTCGCAAATTCTCTCCACTACGTCAGTGTAGTCAGGCTCTGGCTCAAGCTCCAGCCAATTAATATAAGGCATCTTTTTGTACCATGTAACCTGACGCTTAGCGAAATTGCGAGTCGCCTGCTTAAGCTTATCAACAGCATCCTCATAGCTCATGCTGCCATTTAAATACCAAACCATCTGACGATAGCCAATGCTCTGCATGGACTGACATTCAGACGAAACGCCCTGCTCCAGAAGGCGGCGAACCTCCTGCTCCAAGCCAGCTTCCAGCATAAGGTCTACGCGTCGGTTAATCCTTTCATATAAAGCATAACGCTCCATATTAAGGCCAAAAACAAGAGCATCGTATGGACTTTCCGCTGCACCCTGCTGGCTAATTGTATCACCCCTTAAAGCAGACTCCAGAGCGCGCACCACACGACGTACATTGTTAGGATGAATACGCTCTGCAGCTTCAGGATCAAGCTCAGCCAAACGTTTATGAAGAGCCTCTGTCCCATTAGTGTCGGCTTCAGCCTCCAGACTGCGGCGCAGCTCCGTATCCTCATCTACGCTGTTAAAGGCATAATCCTCTAAAAGAGCTTTAATATAAAGTCCTGTTCCCCCTGCAATAATAGGCAATTTTCCTCTGCTGTTGATGTCTGCAATCAAAGCCTTAGCCTGCTCAACAAAATCCACAACATTAAAGGAAGCGTCAGGAGGAAGAATATCTACCAGATGATGAGGAACAGCCTGCAATTCGTCAGCAGTAGGCTTAGCTGTACCAATATTCATTTCCTTGTAGACAAGCATGGAATCACCAGATATGATTTCACCGTTAAAACGTTTAGCAACCTCAATTGCACAGTGACTTTTACCTGTGGCTGTTGGCCCCAATATAACTACTACTCTTTCCTTCACTGCCTCACCTCCTTATAATGCCAAATTTTATCTTGCTGTACTTTCCGCCAACAAATTCCTGACAGCCATATTCTCTTAATACATATTCATTACGTTCTTTGATTACTACACGGGGTGCCAGCTCTAAAGCAAGCTGAATAGCTGTACTACTTAATGGATGCTCGTAAGCCAAGGGACGCAGAGCATCCATTGAAACAGATCCTTGAACAGGACGTCTGAACATTGGGTCAAAATATATAACATCAAAACACCTATGCTCTTCAGCACATTGGCGCAAATATTCCTCTGCACCACACTGAATCGCCTTAATTCGTCGCAGCGCACCAGTCAAATCATCATCCTCAGCCTCATATGTTTGTAATCCACGGCTGACAACGAAATGCAGCAGTGGTGAAGCCTCTGTGCCAACAACAACACCCTGCTCCCCTACAATGTAGGAGGCAATAGCAGCGTCGCTGGCTAAGCCCAAGGTACCATCTAATACGCTCATGCCAGGCTCCAACGCCAAAGCACTGACAAAATGGTCACGCTCACCGCGCTTAAGCTGCTGCAGACGCAGTACAGCCATACCAGGGTGATAGGCAAACTCACCGGCTCTACTGTAAAGCCTTGGTCCTTGACGAGTAGCAATAAGAATGGCCTCAAGATTCTGTTCTTCTAAAATAACATCAAGGCTTTTACTGTGGGAGCGTGGCATATAGACAGCATCAAGCTGCTCAGCCCACTTTTGAGCCTGAGCAACCAGCTCACCACCTGTACGTCCTTCTGTCACAATAAATTTTCTATCAGTCATTAAAAGCCAGTCCTTTTAAACATTTTATAAAGCTTATCGCTATCAATCTCAATCATGCAGGGACGTCCATGGGGACAGGTAAACGGATGAGTAGTATTGCACAAATCCACAATCAGCTGACGCATCTGACGCATATTCAGCAGCTGGCCTGCCTTAATAGCAGCCTTGCAGGCAGTCATATGCAGCAGCTCCTGTCTCAGGTCACTGGCAGAAACAGAACGCAGCTCTCGCAGCATTTTGCTAATCTCCTTGATAAAATCCTCTGCATCTTCCGCTTTAATATCAGTCGGCAGGCTGGAAATCCTCAGCATCTCCTCACCTGCAGCATCAGCCTCAACTCCAAGAGCCATAAACTCATCCTTATGCTGTAAAACAAGAGCTATATCATCAGCATCTATGTCTATATAAAGAGGCATCAAAAGTTGTTGTGCAGGAATGTTATCGCGCGCAGCAACCAGTTTATCGTACAAAATACGCTCGTGAGCCGCATGCTGATCTATTAGATAAAGAGTATCCTCTGATTGAGCAATAATGAAGGTTTTATCCACCTGACCAATAGGCCAGATAGTTGCCATGACATTATCTGTATCAGTAAAGGCTATGGTCTCACGCTCTACACCAGCACTGGTCTGCTCCTGAGCAAATTCGTTTCTAGCCTCATGAACAGCCATAACAGTTTCACGTTTGCCATTATCAAAATCTTCAAAGGGCTTCCACATAGTCTGCTGCTCAACAACAGGTGCAGCTTCCGCCATTTTCGGAGCTTCCTGTACTGTCAGCAGCTCTTCTGCGTCTGCCTTTTCACCATCTGCTTTTATATTTTCTGATAAAGCTTCCCTCTGAACTGCAACAACAGGTTCACTTTCAGCAGTAGCAGAAGTCTTAACAGCATCTAAATTATCGACACTGGTTTGAACTGCAGCTTGCTGTTCAACAGCTTCAGGACTAGTATCCTGCTTAACTGCAGCAACAGCATCCTCTGATTCAGGAGTACGGAAGATTTCTCCCATAGGAGTTTTAAAAATTTGTCTGTAATCAGGTGTTCCGCTGATAAAATCCTTATTAGTGCTTACTTGAGAAGAAGTAATTGACCTTACAGTCTGCTCTGAAGTAAGCTTTTGCTCTAGTTTTGCTTGTTTTTCTTTAACATAAGCATTAAGCTCAGAATCAGGCAGCAGGCTTATTTGAGTTTTATGGGCACTCATAGGCCTGGTAAGAGCGTCCGTCAATGCTTTATACATTGCTTTATAAACAGTGCTGTCGTCGCTGAACTTAATCTCACTCTTTTGCGGATGCACATTAACATCTATGGAAGCAGTATCTACAATAACATTAAGCACTGCAAAGGGAAAACCACTCTTGGGAATTTGGGACTGATAGGCATGGTCAATGGCCTTAGCAATCATCTTGTTGCTGATACTGCGACCGTTGACAAAAATTGTCTGCCACTGACGAGTGCCCTTTAAAAGAGTGGGTTTGCCAATAAAGCCCTGAATAGTAATCTTAGGATCCAAAAGCTCCACACTTAAAAGTTCAGAAGCAACATTCTTACCATAAAGTGCCCTAATAGCTGACGCCAAATCTCCATCACCAGGGGTACTGAGCACCTCTTTATCATTGCTGACAAGCTTGAAACGCACATCAGGACGAGAAAGTGCCAGCTTAGTCAAAAGCTCGCTGATATAGCGTCCCTCTGTGCTGACTGTTTTAAGAAATTTTCTGCGGGCAGGTACGTTAAAGAAAAGCTGCTCCACAATAACTGTTGTACCAGCACTGCCGCCAGCAGAGGAAACCTCCATGCTTTCGCCGCCGTCAATATATATTGATGTAGCAAATTCGTCTGCTGCAGGACGTGTAATCAAGGTAAACTTAGATACAGAAGCAATACTTGGCAAAGCTTCGCCTCTGAATCCCAATGTATGAAGTGTCAGCAAATCATCAGCACTGCGAATCTTACTGGTAGCATGACGAAGAACTGCCAAGCGTGCATTGTCCTCATTCATACCAATACCGTTATCCACTACGCGGATATATTCAGTACCTCCAGCATAAATTGTTACTTCTACTTTATTTGCGCCTGCATCGAGAGCGTTTTCTACCAGCTCTTTTACAACGGAGGCTGGCTTTTCAACAACCTCACCTGCTGCAATCTGGTTAGCCGTATTTGTATCAAGTAATTGTACACGACCCTCGCTGATCATCTGCCGCTCTCCTTTCTAGCCTCGTCCTGAAGCTTATACAAAGCATTCATTGCCTCAATCGGCGTCATGCTCATAACATCCATATGTAAAAGCTGTTCTGTAATTGCACTGGTAAACAGAGATCCCATCATCTGGGGCTGCGCTTCAGCAACAGCAGTACGACTGCTCATACCATTATCATTATCATATTCAGCCAAGATTTCTTCTGCTCTGTCCAATACCTTTTTGGGCAAACCTGCTAAACGAGCAACATGCACGCCATAGCTGCGGTCGGTGCCTCCTGGAACAATTCGACGCAGGAAAACAATATCCTTACCGCGTTCCTTAACAGCTACAGAATAATTTTTGACACCACTCAGCTCCTGCTCCAGGGCAATAAGCTGATGATAGTGAGTAGCAAATAAAGTTTTTGCCTTAATCTTGCTGTGAATATACTCCATTACTGCACGAGCAATGCTCATACCGTCAAAAGTGCTGGTACCTCTACCAACCTCATCCAATATAATCAAGCTGTTTTTAGTGGCAGAATGGAGAATCTGAGCAACCTCATTCATTTCTACCATAAACGTACTCTGACCAGTTGCCAAGTCATCACTAGCGCCAACACGGGTAAATATTTTATCAACAGGGCAGATATTAGCCTGACGTGCAGGAATAAAGCTGCCCATCTGAGTCATCAGCACTAAAAGCGCTACCTGACGCATATATGTAGATTTACCGGCCATATTAGGACCAGTAATAACCATCATACGCTCGTCATCATTATTAAGCTGGCAATTATTAGGAACAAATATTTCCTTTTCTAAAAGCCTTTCTACAACAGGATGACGACCTTCTTCAATCTTAATATCGCCCTTGCTGTTCAGCTCCGGACACACGTAATTGTATTTATAGGCCGCTAAAGCGAGACCATTAAGCACATCAATAGTACCAATAGCTCTGGCTGTCTCCTGAATTTCTGCAATTTTACTGCGGATTAGGCTGCGCAGTTCATCAAAAAGATAGAATTCAAGCTGTTGAATTTTTTCCTTGGCACTAAGAATTTTATTTTCAAACTCCTTGAGTTCAGGAACAATGTACCGTTCTGCATTAACCAGAGTCTGCTTACGAACAAAGTAATCAGGCACACTGCTGGTCTGTCCTTTTGAAACCTCAATATAATAGCCAAAGACTTTATTAAAGCCAACCTTCATGGTTTTAATACCAGTTTCCTCTTTGATTTTCAGTTCAAAGTTCTGCATCCAGGTCTTATTATCTTTAGCAATAAGATGAAGCTCATCCAGCTCACTATTGTAGCCTGTTTTTATCATGCCACCTTCACGAACGGAGAAAGGAGGCTCATCTACAATGGCACGCATCAGAACCTCTACTAAATCTTCATGGAGATGAAGCAAACTGCACAACCTTTGCAGTCTACCAGACTGACAGCCGCTCAATATTTGCTTTAGCTGCGGCAAAACAGCCAAAGAATTACGCAGGGAAACAAGGTCTCTTGCATTAGCACTGCCAATTTCAATACGAGAAACAATACGCTCTAAATCAAATACCGCCTTTAGCTGCTCGGCAACAGCATCTCGCAAAGAAGTATTTTCCAGCAGCTCTGAAACCGCCTCCTGACGCTCACGAATACGTACTACGTCCAAAAGAGGACATTCAATCCAGCTGCGCAAACGACGAGCTCCCATGGAGGTTTTGGTAAAATCAAGAACATCCAGGAGGGTCCCGCGCTTAGAGCCATCCTGCATATTACGCACCAGCTCCAAATTACGTATAGCAGTGACATCAAGGCTCATAAAGCTGTTCTTAAGGATCTCACGCAAACGGTTAATATGACTTAAATCAGCCATTACAGTTGCATGCAGATAACGCAGAAGCAGCTCTACAGTCTGATGGACTAAATCTTCTACATCTGCATCAGCAAAATGGTTGTCAAAATAATCAGCCTCAGTATTTTCCTCTGCATAAGTACAAATAGCGCACTCAGGCAGCCTGCTGCGCAGCCATTCCTTTAGTACATTCTCCTGTTCCAGACCTGGCGCCATCACTATCTCTGCAGGCTGCAAACGATAAAGCTGCTCTAAAACATCGTTCATCCGCTCTGTACCATGAGCCATATACCATTGACATTCACCTGTAGATACATCTGCAGCAGCCAAACAAAGCTCGTCACCGCCCTCAAGCAGCAGCACAAGATAACGATTATGCTTATCTTCCAAAAGCTGCTCATTTAAAGCAGTACCTGGAGTAATAATCTTGATAACTTTACGCTCAACAATGCCCTTGGCCATCTTAGGGTCCTCAACCTGCTCACAAATAGCTATGCGATAGCCCTTTTTAATAAGCTTAGCAATATAGCCATCTACAGAATGGTAAGGAACACCACACATGGGAATACTTCCCTTGCTGCCACCAGCACGCTTAGTCAGTGTAAGATTAAGCTCACGAGATGCAGTAATAGCATCCTCAAAAAACATTTCATAAAAATCGCCCAGCCTGAAAAACAGCAGCTCATTTTGATGCTCCTGTTTGACAGCCATATATTGCTGCACCATAGGAGTGCAGCTTTCAGTATTAGCAGCCATGCTCAACCGCCTTACCTTTCACTAACCATGTTTGTGCATCATCAATCTGTACATACACCTTATCGCCAACCTTATATTCCTTGTCTTCTACTGGCCACAGCACCAATACTCCGGTACGGCTGCGTCCAGCCCAAACATTTGCCTGCTTGCTGGGACCTTCAGCCAATACCTCTACAACCTTGCCAACCAGCTTTTCATGACAATGCAGGCTATTTTCGTTTTGCAATGCCATCAAACGGTTCAGACGCTCCTTTTTCACAGGCAGCGGAACCTGATTATCCATTTTAGCTGCGGGAGTACCACTGCGCTTGGAATAAATAAAGGTAAAGGCAGCATCAAAACCAACCTCTTTAACTAAATCAAGAGTATCCTGAAAATCCTCTTCAGTTTCACCAGGGAAACCTACAATGATGTCAGTAGTAATAACAGCATCAGGAACATAGCTGCGAATAAGCTTAATCAGCTCTAAATATTTTTCACGGCTATAGCCACGGTTCATACGGCGCAGTATTTCAGTACTGCCTGATTGGAAGGGAACATGAAAACTTTCACAAATATGCTCACATTCCGCAACTGCCTTAATAACCTCTTCACTCATATCTCTAGGATGACTTGTCATATAGTGCAGACGCTCAACACCAGGAATATCGTTAACACGACGAAGGAGCTTAGCAAAGGCTTCCTTTTCGCCAAAGTCCTTGCCATAAGAGTTAACGTTTTGGCCAAGAAGAGTAAACTCCTTATAGCCTTCTTTAACAGCAGCCTCAACCTCAGCTACGATATTTTCTACACTGCGGCTGCGTTCACGTCCACGAACATAGGGAACAATGCAATAGGTGCAGAAATTATTGCATCCATACATAATGGGAATCCATGCAGAAAAAGGACTTTGACGTACTAAACGTCCCTCAAACTCATTTTGATGAATAGTCAGGTCAGTGTATACTCTACCCTTTTTTCTTCTGCTTTCTGCCAAATAATCTAAGAATATCTGTTTAAAATCATTAACATAGGCAGTACCTAAAAGCAAATCAACCTGCGGATGCTTTTTAATCAGCTTTTCACCATCCTTTTGTGCCATGCAGCCAGCAACGCAGATAACAACATCAGGATTTTTGGCTTTTACAGCCTTCAACTCGCCGATTTTTCCTGCAATTTTCTTTTCTGCACTTTCACGTACACAGCAGGTATTGACGATAATTACATCAGCATCATGAAAGTCAGCAATAGGCTCATAGCCAAGTTCCTCTAACTGTCCAGCATAATGCTCAGTATCAGATTCATTCATCTGACATCCATAATTAATTAAACAATAGGTCTTTGTTTTTTCGGTCATAATAATTAAACCTCCAGTTATCTATAAAACAAGCTTCTAAAAAACTCTATACTTTTAGTCATTACAACATTATACTATTCTTAGTACATTCCTAGCAAGTCTTATTATGTTAACCATTGCAAACTCATATTGTTCACATAAATGTTAACTTTTTTTAGCACCAGCTATTGAAAACTACCATTAATATGATTAAAATATAATATAACCATAGAGCTAAGAGTATAAAAAAGCGAGGAAGGCTTAGGAATGACTATGTTAATGAAGAACAGCAAAATAATATGTGCAATCATTGCAGCAGCACTGTTGGGTGCTGTTTTCTATTTTGTATATTTTATGAAAACACCTGCCTACGCTGTCGATAGAACTATCGAAGCGATACGCCAGCACAACAGTCAGGAATTCAGCCGCTATGTTGATGTACAGTCTGTTATGAATAGTGCCTTTGATGATTCTCTTAAGGCAGAAAGCAAAATCAACAACGATAATATTCTTTCAAATCCTTTTGCTGTAGGTATCCTACATATGCTTAAGCCATCTGTTGTTGATTTGATGAATCAGGAAGCTCTGCGCCTTGTTGAAAACAAAAAGGAAGATAATGAAAAGGTCGTAGACCCTGTGCCCGATGCCATGATGCGCAACATGGAACGCCGCATATCACTGAAGGAGCTTTCACTTGGTAAATTTAATATTGAACAGGCCGACGACGAGACAGCAGTACTTACTGCAGCAGTTCACAATAAAAAGCTCACCAAGGATTTTCTTCTGCAATTTGAGCTGACCAAGCAGGATGATGGTTATTGGAAAATTACCCGCATCAAAAATCTGGCAGAGCTTATTATCCAACTAGATGCAGCTAAGCGAGCTCATTTAGCTGCACAAAATAAGCCTGTTATGGAAAAATTAAACCAATCACTGCAGGTACTCGATAAAAAGCTCGGTATCACCTCTGCTCTTGTAAATGATATTAGAGAGTATCGCTTAAATGCTGTCATTAATGTCAGAAACAAGACTACTCAGACGATTAAACGCATTTACTATGATGTAACTATTATGGATAAGGACGGAAAAAGCATTTATTCCTATCCAGAGCATTTCAATGGTACCATTGCACCTGGTGCAGAGGTTCATCTAAATACCAGCAAGCTTTTGAATGGACTACTTCCCGACGACAAAAAACTTATGGCAATGGATGTGTTCCATCTTCCTAGCAGGATACAGGTTACCTACATCGCCTTTAATGACGGTTCTATTCTTGAACCTAGAACATATTTTGAGCAATAAAGAAAAATAATCAAGTCCCCAACACAGTAAAAGAGCCCAGGATTAATGCTGCAAATCCTGGGCTCTTCCATTTTTCAGCTATCAACTTCAATAAGTTGCTATAGCAACAGAAAATCCTGCTATCGACCTACCCTTGTTTGCCAACAAGAGCAGACGATAAACAGGATTTATTTTTTTCTGTATTTCTTATATGCAAAAAAGATAACACCTACAATAATTACCAATACAGCCAAGCGCATACTGTTCTCTTGAAAATTCACTATATCGTGACCTATGACAACTTCTAGCGCTGTAGAAGGAAACTTGCCTATCAAATTGGCAATTATGTAATCACGAGCACTAATACTGCTGACTGCACCTATAGCAGTCAGAATACCTGAGGGAAAATATGGCAAAGTCCTGGCAAAAGCCATCCATTCCAGACCATGCTCGCCACTAACCTCATCGATATGCTTAAGGCTGTCACTTTTAGCAATAATTGCCTCTGCAGTACTGCGGAAGAAGAAACGCATCAGATAAAAGCTTATGACTACACCAACAGTTTCAGCCAACCAAGAAATCAGTATTCCAAGTGGCAGGCCAAAAATTAAACCATTTGCAGTAGACAAAAAGATTGACGGAAAAATACTGGCTGCGTTAATAAGCACATCCAAGAGAAAGCTTATCAGTATAGCCCATGGACCAAAGGATCGCAAATACTCCACCAAGCCAGTAACGTTGCCGTTAACAACAAGCTGTAAAGTATGACGAAAGAAATCTGGTGCCAGCAGTTGAACGCCTACTACAAGCATAACCAGCAAAACTGCTGCGACAAGCTTAGTAATAACGTCCACATCCTGCCACCATAGTTTTTTATCATTCACTCCAAAAACCTCTTATGTATTAAATATCATACGGAAGCGTTCGCCGAACTGCATTTCTACAAGATCACGCAGCTCCTGCCAGTTACGCTGGACCTTAAGCTGCTCCATAGCAAGCTTACGTGCTTTAACGATAACATCCGTATCACGTATTATATCAGCTATGTGCAAATCTGGCAAACCATGCTGTCTTAGTCCAAAGAGCTGACCTGCTCCACGCAGCTCCAAATCCTTCTCGGCCAGATAGAAACCATCTTCGCTTTCCAGAAGCACCTGAAGACGAGCCATAGTCTCCGGATTATCATTTCCTGCTATGAGTACGCAGTAGGATTGAGCACTGCCTCTGCCTACGCGTCCTCTGAGCTGATGCAGCTGAGCCAAACCAAAACGCTCAGCATTTTCTATTATCATTAATGAAGCATTGGGAACATTTACACCAACCTCAATAACCGTAGTACTTACGAGCACCTTAATTAGTCCTTGAGCAAAGGACTCCATAATAGAGTCTTTTTCACTGCTTTTAAGCTTGCCATGCAGCAGAGCGCAGGGAATATTTTTTAAAACACCATTTGTAAGCTCTTCAAAGACGCTTTCAGCACTACGTACCTCCAATGTTTCAGATTGCTCTATTAACGGACATACAACATAAACCTGATGACCTGCCTGAACCTGTCGTACGACCCCCTCATAAACAGCTTGGCGGCGTTCTTCTGTATAACATAGCGTTTGTACAGGCTTGCGCCCTATGGGCTTTCCTCGCATTTGAGAAACATCTAGATCACCATAAACTGTAAGAGCTAGAGTCCGAGGAATAGGCGTTGCAGTCATAACCAACACATCAGGAGCAAAGGAGGATTTATTGGCCAGCTTAGCTCTCTGCTCAACGCCAAAGCGATGCTGTTCGTCTGTAATAACAACTGACAAATTGTTAAAACGCACATCCTCCTGAATCAAAGCATGGGTACCAACAACTACATCCAACATCCCTAGCTCCAGTTCCATAAGCAGATTACGTCTAGCCTTGACACGCATACCACCAGTCAAAAGGCCTATACGAACGCCAAAGGGCTCCAAATATTCAATCAATGTATTATAATGCTGAACTGCCAATATTTCAGTAGGTGCCATCAGACAGCCCTGAAAACCATTTTCCTTAGCCTTAGTCAGCGCTAAGGCACTAATAACAGTTTTACCGCTGCCAACATCACCCTGCAAAATACGATGCATTGGCTTGTCCTGTTCCATATCTCCCGCAATATCTTCCCAAGCATTTTTTTGTGCTGAAGTAAGCTCAAAAGGCAAGTTACTGATTACCTCCCGGAGCAGACTACCATCAGGACTATGCTTGATTCCAGCTCTTTCCTCCTGATGCTGCTGACGATAGTACAAAAGTCCGCATTGCAGAAGAAAAAGCTCTTCAAAGACAAAACGTCTTTTGGCATACTGCAAGGCCTCCCAGCTTTTTGGAAAATGAATATTCTTTAAAGCCTCTAAACGAGAAGGCAGAGAGCATTTACGAATAATATTTTCCGGTAAACTCTCAGGCAGCTCCTTTTCAGCATAAGATAAAGCTACCTTGACCCAATGACGCATATTATTCTGTGTCAAGCTTCCGGAAAGAGCATACACAGGTAAAATACCAGGGGTCTTAGCCTCTTCGTCCTTTATCTCTTGAACTCTAGCCTCCCCTACAACCTTTGAAGTACGACCTGGCTTGACCTTGCCAGTAATAAGTACCTGTGTATCCGGACGAAGCTTTTTGGCACTGTAGCGCTGTCCCATAAAGAAATATACTGTAGCGTAACCACTTTCGTCGCGTACTGTAACAGCTGTGTAGCGCCTTCCATGGCTGCCCATTCCATCCCTTACACGATAGACATAGGCCTTAAAAATTTGTCTTGTTCCATCTGTAGAAAGCTCTTGTATTTGCTTCAAATGAGAATAGTCCACATAGGCTCCCTGTCTCGGATAATATTCTAATAAATCACCTATGGTATAAATCTGTAAATTAGCTAAATCAGCCGCCTTTTTGGGGCCAATTCCTTTTAATTCAGTAACTAAATTCTTCCACCACATATAAAACCTCAAAATATACTTGCTTTTCTAGTCTGTTTATGGTATGATACTTTTGTTAAATTTGAATGAGCCTTATGCCTTATTACGTTCAAGGAGGTGGGAAATAATGGCATTCATCTGCGAAATCTGTGGTAAAGGTAAGCAAGCTGGTAACAACGTCAGCCACTCCAATAGACACACCAAACGTGCTTGGAAACCCAATATTCAACAAGTAAGAGCAGTCGTTGACGGTTCTGTAAAACGCGTAAACGTTTGCACCCGCTGCCTGCGTTCCGGTAAAGTTAACCGCGCAATCTAATCTGTTGGATTTAAGAAGAAACCAAATGCTGAAAAGTGTTTGGTTTTTTTTTATGCTTTAAAACAGGCCTCTACAAGCTGCTAACAAAAATATCTTTTAAGAAGCCTCCTGTAAACTAATACAGGAGGCTTTGTTATGTAAAATTATTTCAGCTTTGCTCCACACTCTGGGCAAAACTTAGCCAAAGAGCTCACCTTAGCAGTGCACTCCGGACATAAAATAAAGGCTTTAAATTCACAAAGCTTTTTCTCGAAAAGCTCATAGAACTGATTAACTTCTTTATCTTCGCGTTTCCAGCTATAGATCTGCAGGCGGTGACCAGTTGAATCAAAAATAAGCTGCACACTTTCGTCATCAATCTTTTGCAATGCAACCTGCATAATTTTATTCTTATTATGGAAATTAATCAAATGTCTAGAAAAATCCTCGTTATCCACAGTAACGCCCATTTCATTAATGCAAAGCTTCACAAGATTCCATGCAATATCCAAATCAACCTCGTAAATTCGGTTATCGAAGCAAGCACCAGCACCATCTATTCTCATAACAAACCTCCTGAAATTCATATACTTAATATTATATCATAAAATAATGACAAAAATGCAAATTCGGATACAAAAAAGACAGAAGCACCGATAAATTATCGTTCTTCTGTCTCCATGCCTTGCTAATTAAAAGCCCTCGATGTCTTTCCCCTTCATCAAGCGCAGTACCTTTACCACATCCTCCAAGGTAATTTGTTCCTTGGGTTCCTCGTGTTTTTCTTCGAAGAAATCACGCATGCGGCAGTCCAAAATCTTTTGAACTTTAAAAAGATTTTCTAAGGTAACAACAGTCTTTCCCGTCTCGATATTGCTGAGATGAGCTTTAGAAATTTCCATAGCTTCTGCTAAATCAGTTTGAGTAATACTCTTTTGCATTCTCATCATTTTGATTTTGAAGCCTACTTGGTACAAATCTTGCTTGTTGATTTCAACAGGTTGGATTTCGCTCATAACACTATACCTCTCTATTATCTTAATTTGCAGAGCATATCTGCCATTTATGATATACTAATTTTAGCATAATTTGACACTATTCACAAGGTGCAGTATTAAAATCTTGAAATATTTTTCATAATTACTGCTATTTACTAAAAAAATCTTGACTTTTTACTAGATGACTATATTTTTTCAACTTCATATTAAATATTTTTTATGATGGATTGTTATACTTCAGCAACAAAAAGAAGAATGCCATAAATCCCCTCTAATAGCGGGTTTATGCAATTTACATTTTGTTGTATTCAATATAAACAGATAATTAATTCTAACTGTATTTATCTACTCTTAATATGTGTACAGATAAATAAAATGGACTCATCCTTCTTAGAATGAGTCCATTTTTATTTTAAGTATGTAAGTTATCTGCTAAAAAGAACTAGCAAACTAGACAACGCTCAGCAGAGACATTATTTTGCATAGTCAACAGCACGAGTTTCACGAATAATAACGACCTTGATTTGGCCAGGATATTCCATTTCAGCTTCAATCTTCTTAGAAATATCACGCGCTAAAAGTACTGCAGAAGCATCGTCAATCACATCAGGTTTAACCATAATGCGAATTTCGCGACCAGCTTGTACAGCATAGCACTTATCTACACCCTCGAAAGATTCAGAAATCTCTTCCAATCGAGTTAAACGCTTCAGATAGCTTTCAAGGGTTTCGCGTCTAGCGCCAGGACGTGCTGCAGATACAGCATCACCAGCTGCAACTAATACTGCTTCAACGCTCTTAGGCTCACAGTCGCCATGATGGGCCATAATAGCATTAATAACAAGCTCGGATTCGCGGAATTTTTTAGCAATTTCGCCGCCAATCTCAATATGAGAGCCTTCCATCTCGTGGTCAATAGCCTTGCCGATATCATGGAGCAAACCAGCACGTTTAGCGAGAACTACGTCCACGCCAAGCTCAGATGCCATAACACCTGCCAGATTTGCTACTTCAACAGAATGATTCAAAACATTCTGGCCATAGCTGGTACGATATCTAAGTCTTCCCAAAAGCTTAATCAGCTCAGGATGCAGACCATGTACGCCTACAGCGAAGGTTGCCTGCTCACCAGCCTCTTTAATCTTCTGTTCAACCTCTTTTTGCGCCTTCTCCACCATTTCCTCAATGCGGGACGGATGGATGCGACCATCATTAATCAGCTTCTCCAAGGCGATACGCGCAACCTCACGACGTACAGGATCAAAGCCGGAAATAATTACTGCTTCCGGAGTATCGTCAATAATCAGGTCGATACCTGTCAGGGTTTCTAAAGTACGAATATTACGACCCTCGCGACCAATGATACGACCCTTCATCTCATCATTAGGCAGACCAACAACAGAAACAGTAGTCTCTGCTACATGGTCAGCAGCACAGCGTTGAATTGCTAAGGAGATAATCTCGCGGGCTTTTTTATCAGCTTCGTCCTTTGCTTGCTGCTCTAAATCCTTAATCAGCATAGCAGATTCATGCTTAACCTCGTCCTCCAGGGACTGCAGCAGCTCCTGCTTAGCTTCCTCGCTGGTCAAGCCAGACAGACGCTCCAGCTCTGCCTGTTGCTTCTTCAACAACGCATCAGCCTTCTCCTGAGTAGCGTTTAAGCGCTGCTCCTTGGACGCCAGCTTTTCTTCTTTACGCTCGTAGGACTCCAGCTTGCGGTCTAGGTTTTCTTCCTTTTGCTGCAAACGGCGTTCCTGACGCTGTAAATCATTGCGACGATCTTTATTTTCACGCTCCATCTCAGAACGCATACGATGGATTTCTTCTTTCGCCTCCATCATAGCTTCTTTACGTTTTGCTTCACCTGTCTGTTTAGCATCCTCTACAATACGGATAGCCTGTTCCTCTGCAGTAGCAATTTTATTTTCAGCAACGTTCTTGCGTACTAAATAACCTACGCCACCGCCTACAAGGCCCATAACAACAGCAGTTCCAATAATTTCTAAAATAGTCCTCACCTCCTGGTTTAGTATTTTTTCAAAGTTTTTTCGCATAGCAATAGCAGGCGTATGATACGTCTGCTATAAATGTCCTTATTCCATTGAATCTTTAATCTATTAATCTATAACGCAATTAATGTATTATGAAATTCTGAAAAAGGGCAAAAATAAGATAACCAATAAATGTTATCCCGTGAAAATAAGTGATATTAACACGATTGGATAAATACATTTTAAATAAAATTTACAAAATTGTCAAGCTAAACACTACATATCGTTATCACAGTAAAGTTTATTCAACAGAATGTGCATATATCTGGCCGAAAATCCTCGGCTTGCCATAAACCGACCAGCTGCTGCCTGCAATTTTTGCCTTGCTGCATATCGCTTAGCAGACTTACTTGAAAATTTACCAGCCTTAAAATGGGTTTTACTTTGCAGTCTACTAATGCATTCTTCATAGGAATCATTTTCTTCATTATCTAACTGCTTTAGCTCTTGAAGCTTTTTTCTATTTTGCTGCATAAATACCTCTGCGGCATTCTCTGCCCTTGCTGCTTCAACATCGAACGTAAAGGCTTCCATAACTTTAGCTATAGCATCTGTCTCTATATTGCGTTTTTTCAGCTCAGCCTGCAAATGCGCTCGTCCGTATATACGCTTTTCCAGCCACATTTCGTATACCCTAAAGGCATAGCGTTCTTCATTAAGAAAATTATACTCCAGCAGCTTGGCAACAGCCAAACGGGAAAAATCCTCTGAGCTACTCTTTTTAATGAGCTTAGACAGCATTTCTGCTTTGCTGTAATCCCTATAAGTTAATAATGACAAGGCATAATTATAGACCTGATCAGCTGTTGTAAATCGTGCTTCTGTATCCTGAAGCTTCTTGCTTTTACCCTTAGAACTCCCATTTACTGCCTTATGCACTTTGTGCAGCGCAGCTTCAGATAAAACGTCAGCATTGTCACTCGTAAAATCATTATCATAATTGTCATCACAATCCTTAATTGCAGCAACAGCATCATAAGGTATATCCTTGTTTGTTAAATTAGCTGATTTTACTTTTGGACTTTTTTTCTTTGCTTCTATATTGTCTATAAGCTCCTGCAAGGTTGCTATTTTAGGCTTTGTAATATTTTCTACCTTATCCTCAAGCATATCCTTTTCCACGATGTTTCAATTCCTCATACTATAAAGAACAGCCGTGTCAGCATTAATACCAACACGACTGTCACTTTATTATTTCAATTTAATCTAAGCGCAATCAGCTTATTATTCCTCATCTCTAAAAATAGGATTGTCGAAATCATCTGCCATAGGAGCTGCTGCCTCAACATTATCAGCTTGCTTGGAAACAGTCATAGCACGAATTTTAGCTTCAATTTCCTTGGCAACCTCGGGATTTTCGCGGAGGAAATCCTTAACCTTCTCTTTACCTTGACCAAGACGAACGTCACCATAGGAATACCATGCGCCGCTCTTATTAATAATGTCTAATTCTGCACCTAAATCTACTAAGCAACCCTCGTGAGAGATACCTTGACCATACATAATGTCAAACTCTGCCTGCTTAAATGGAGGAGCAACCTTATTTTTAACGACTTTCACACGAGTACGGTTACCAATCATATCGTTGCCGTTCTTTAATGTATCAGCACGACGAACCTCTAAGCGAATAGTAGAATAGAACTTTAATGCACGACCACCAGTGGTAGTTTCGGGATTACCGAACATGACGCCAACCTTTTCGCGAATCTGGTTGATAAAGATGGTTGCACATCTGGATCTGGAGATAATACCTGTCAGCTTGCGCAGAGCCTGACTCATAAGGCGAGCCTGCAAACCTACATGAGAATCACCCATCTCGCCTTCAATTTCAGCACGAGGAACAAGAGCTGCTACAGAGTCGATAACGATAATGTCGATAGCACCACTACGAACAAGTGCATCAGCTATTTCTAAAGCCTGTTCACCGTTATCCGGTTGAGAAATTAGCAGGTTATCAATATCTACACCCAATTTACGTGCGTATTCGGGATCCAAGGCGTGCTCCGCATCGATAAATGCCGCATAGCCACCCATTTTCTGTGCCTCTGCAATCATATGCAGTGCAACAGTAGTTTTACCAGAAGATTCAGGGCCATAAATCTCAATTACACGTCCACGGGGAATACCGCCTACACCTAAAGCAATATCAAGAGACAATGCTCCGGTAGGAATTACCTCGATATTCATTTTTGCGCTGGCTTCGCCAAGCTTCATAATGCTGCCTTTACCAAAATCTTTTTCTATTTGGCGCATTGCCATATCTAATGCTTTTTGTTTATCTGCATCCATTGCCAAGTCCTCCTGACCTTTCATTTAGCTTCTCGCCAATATTATACAAACAAAAGTTCTTAATGTCAAGAAATGTTTGTTTATTCGTTTTCTTGTTTGTTTTTTAACAGCTCTTTAATCTCATCTGCAGTAATTTTATAGGTAGTGTTGCAGAACTGGCAGTGTGCCTCTGTAATCTCATCATGACTCATTTCTTCCAAAGAATGAGCATCAAGGCTAGCCAGAGCATCTAATATGCGTTCACGACTGCAGCGACATTTAAATTCTACTGGAAGGCTTTCCTTATAGTCAACATCTAAATCACGACCAATAATGCCAATGATTTTTTCGGGAGAGTAGCCAATCTCAAGCAGCTGAGTTACATAGGGCATTCTATTGATATTTTTTTCCAGCTGCTCCAGCACCTCATCAGTACAGCCAGGCATAGCCTGAATAAAGTAACCACCTGCAGCTGTAACCTCGCCGTCCTTGTCAACAAGTACGCCCAAGCCTACGCTGGAAGGAGTCTGCTCGGAAACATATAGATATTTAGTTAAATCTGTAGCAATTTCTCCGTCAGCTAACTCGCAATAGCCAGTAAAAGGCTCTGCATTCTGCAGGTAACGGGTAACAATAATATTGCCTTCGCCAATACCGCCGCCAACATCCAGCTTGCCATCTTTTAAGGGCATAAACGCATCAGGATTTTCTACATAACCACGTACATGCGTACCCTCTGCATCAGCCACAACCTCACCTAAAGGTCCGTCACCTTTCAGACGCAGAGAAATACGTTCGTTATCCTTCATCATAGCTGCTAACAGTAAAGCACCATTCATAGCTCTGCCAAGTGCAGCACTTGCTAAATGGGAACAACCATGCTGTTTAGCTGCCTCACGAACAAGATTGGTAGTACGCAAAGCGTAAATACGTACACCATCCACTGTTGCTTTTGTCAAAATATCTTCCATTTTATCTTACCTCTTTTTTACAAATTTTACTTCTTAAAACACCAAGTATTACTCAGCTTTACTTCTTAACCTACAAAATATACTGCTTACTTACAAAAACAAGCCCACTAACTGCTAGCGGGCTTGTAATTTTTTACTGCATAGGGAACCAAACTGCACAGGCTCCCCTGCAGTTTATTATATAGCAATTCCCAGTAAAAAGCAATGAAAGAATGGTGAACAATAACTCACAAAATTAACTAGCTAACAAGCTTATGAATTGTAAGTTATTTTTATAAGAAATACTTAAAATTAAGAGCATAATAAAAAGCGGCCGCCTTCTCTCGCAAGCAGCCGCCGTTTTTATTACATAGCCTTGAACAGGTTTACCATTTCCATTGCAGACATAGCGCAGTCAACACCCTTGTTGCCAGCCTTAGTACCAGCACGCTCAATAGCCTGTTGAATGTTTTCTGTAGTTAATACACCGAATGCTACAGGCACACCGGTTTGCATGCTAACTTGGGCAATACCTTTGGAAGCTTCTGCACAAACGTAATCAAAGTGCGGAGTTGCACCACGAATAACAGCACCTAAAGCGATAATAGCATCATATTTGCCGCTTTCAGCCAGCTTTTTGCAAGCCATAGGAATTTCAAAGGCACCGGGAACCCATGCTACAGTAATATCCTCGTCCTTAGCCTCATGGCGAACCAGACAGTCCACAGCACCGCTCAAAAGCTTGCTGGTGACAAACTCATTAAAACGTGCTACAACGATAGCAACCTTCATATCTTTGGCAGTTAATTTACCTTCTAAAACGTTCATTATTATTCCTCCTATAGCATCTCAATCAACACCTTACGGCGTTGCCAGCTCCCCTAAAAAGGAGAACTTTTGTATTAAATTTAACCTTAATAATCCATCAATATAATCGCAGACTCTGTTCAGTAACTGCAGAATAGGCTGTGCTTATTTGCAGCAGCCACAGCTGCAGTCATGCAGCTTATGACCCATTTTTTCTTCCTTAGTATCAAGGTAGAACTCGTTATACTCATTAGCTTCCATTACAATAGGTACTCTATCAGTAATAGTAATTCCATAGCCAGACAAGCCAATACGCTTTGCTGGATTATTAGTAATCAGACGAATGCTGGACAAGCCTAAGTCAGACAAAATTTGTGCACCTAAGCCATAGTCACGTAAGTCAGGAGCAAAGCCAAGGCGGACATTAGCCTCTACAGTGTCAAGGCCCTGATCCTGCAGAGCATATGCACGAACCTTGTTTGCAAGCCCAATGCCACGACCCTCTTGACGCATATACACAACAGCGCCGCAGCCTTCCTTTTCAATCATACGCAGTGCAGTTGCCAGCTGGTCACCACAGTCGCAGCGCAGACTGCCAAAAGCATCACCAGTAAGACATTCACTATGTACGCGTACCAGTACATTTTCTTTACCTTCTACATCACCCTTAACAATAGCAACATGGCACAGATTATCCAGGTCGTTTTCGTAGGCAATGATACGGAAGTTGCCGTATTTAGTAGGCAGAGCAGCTTCAGAAACTCTATGTACCATTTTTTCGTGATTTTTACGATAAGCAACTAAATCAGCAACAGTAATAAAAACAAGATCATGCTTTTTCGCAAAATCTATAAGATCCGGAGTACGAGCCATATGCCCGTCATCATTCATAATCTCAACGCAGATGCCCACAGGCTTAAGTCCAGCCAATCTGCACAGATCTACAGTTGCTTCAGTATGACCTGTACGTACTAACACACCGCCTTCGCGTGCACGTAAAGGAAATACATGGCCAGGGCGACGGAAATCACCAGGCTGTGCGCCTTCTTCAGCGCATTTTTTCATAGTGTAGGCACGTTCATAAGCAGAAATACCTGTAGTAGTATCAATATGGTCTATAGATACGGAAAAAGCAGTTTCATGGTTATCAGTATTTTTGCTAACCATAGCACCAAACTGCAGCTTATCCATAATCTCACCGGAAGCAGGCATGCAAATCAGACCACGTGCCTCTTTAGCCATAAAATTAATAGCCTCAGGGGTACACAGCTCAGCAGCCATAATCAGATCGCCTTCGTTTTCTCTATCCTCATCATCAGTAACGAGAACCATTTTTCCAGCTTTAATTGCCGCAATGGCTTCATCAATAGTGTTATACTTAAAATTTTCCATTTTTCTTACCTCAAATAAATCCATTTTTCATAAGCATGTTCATATCTAGAGTTTCTCCGTGCTCCTGCTCTTTGGGTGCATTAAAGCCAAGCATACGCTCTACATATTTGCCAATAATATCTGTTTCTAAATTGACCTTATCGCCCACTGTCTTAAATCCTAAGGTAGTTTCCTTAGCAGTATGAGGTATAAGGGAAACAGAAAACCCAGTTTCTGTAACCTCTGTTACGGTTAAACTGATACCGTCAATGGCAATACTGCCCTTGGGCAGAATGTATTTCAGCAGCCTGCTTTCTGCCGTAAAGCTTACCGCAACAGCAATCCCTTCCGGTCGCTGACTTACTATAGTACCCAAACCCTCAACGTGACCGCTGACTATATGACCATCAAGACCATCGCAAAGCCTGAGGGTACGCTCCAGGTTTACTCTGTCACCTGCGTGAAGACTGCCTATATTGGTCAGGCGCACAGTTTCAGGCATTACATCAGCAGTAAAAGCGTTATCATCCATATGTACCACAGTTAGGCAAGCACCATTAACTGCCACACTGTCGCCAATCTTCAAATTGTTCATTACTTTTTTGGCTGTAACTGTCAAATGGTAGGACTCACCCTGACGGGCCAGCTTTTCCACTGTTCCCAGCTCAGCCACTAAACCTGTAAACACGTATCTTCTCCTTCTTCAGCTTGCTCGCTGAAAATGACATCATTCTGACTGAGGCACAAGTCCTGTAATCATCAGATCCTGCCCCAACAGCTTGTACTCTACCTGCTCCAGCTGCCAGCCTTCACTAATAAGGTCGCTGCCCTCGCCGCCAATAGGAGTAACAGCACCGCTGCCGCCTACAATTTTAGGTGCTATAAAGGCATAAACTCTGTCTGCCAGCTCCATGTCCTTAAAGCTCCCCAAAACCTCACTGCCGCCTTCCACTAAAAGGCTGGTAATATTACGCTTTGCCAGTTCCTCTATCAAAAGCGGCAGAGGTATTTTTTCGTCAAACAGCGGCAAACGAATCAGCTCCACATTGGGAAGGCTAGCAATTGCCTCTCCCTTCACGGCATCGGAGTCAAGGCTTGTTACGATAATAGTATCAGCAGCAGGATTAAGAACCGTAGCCATCAGTGATATTTTTAAATGAGTATCCAAAACAATTCTTACAGGATTTTTTCCCTTGACCATACGCGTTGTCAGTTCGGAATCGTCCTCTAAAATTGTTCCAATACCAACCAGGATAGCATCGTGCTGCTTACGCAGTCTATGTGCAAAGGTCCTGGCTTCTTCTCCTGTTATCCATTTGCTGTCACCAATATACGAAGCAATTTTACCATCTAAGGTCATAGCATATTTCAAGGTAATGAAAGGTCTTCCCTGAGTAATCCAGGTAAAGAAACGTTCATTAAGTCGCTTTGCTTCTTCTTCACATACGCCTACTTCTACCTCAATATTCTGCAGACGCAGATATTCAATTCCCTGACCTGCTACCATAGGATTAGGATCCAAGCATGCTACAACAACACGCTTAATGCCTGCTTTAGCTAATGCTACACAGCATGGGCCTGTACGTCCATAATGAGAGCATGGCTCCAGTGTTACGTACGCTGTAGCACCTCTTGCATTTTCCTTGGCCTCTGCCAAAGCATTGACCTCAGCATGAGGCTCGCCTGCTCTATGATGATAGCCTTCGCCGACTATTTCGCCGTCCTCATCAACAATTACGCAACCAACCATTGGATTTGGGCTAGTATCGCCTTCTGCCATTATGGCCAACTCCAAGGCTCTGCGCATATAAATTTCGTCGTTCAACTAAATCTCACCTCAATTTTATGACCGTCAGCATAAGAAAAACCACGCACAACCTTTGAGTTTGCGCGTGGTTAATAAGCATAATTACTGTCCAGCCACCTTTTCTCATCCAGACTATACTGTCGGTTACGGAATTGCACCGTATCATGCCTAAACGGCTCGCGGACTTTACCGCCGGTTGAGGAATTGCACCTCGCCCCAAAGGTTACCTTATGAAGTTACTTATAGTTTAAACTTGTACACTCTATTTGTCAATCAAAATAAGTGTGAACACCAATACTGGTTTCACCTGTGTGCGCTATAACTTCACCTTTCAGTCAGCTTTGCTGAAAGCTATCCTTCAAAGGAGATTCTTACGTGCTAAATTTTTCGTGTTTTTTTATAATCTATTCACTCTTTTACACTCAGTACAATTATAATTGCTGACATAAACTCTGCAATTACTAACAAAATTACCGCCGATGCTCAGCACCAGCGGTAATTTACAGTACTATATTAAGCCTTCAAATTTGCAATAGCAGCAGCTACATCAGCAGCGCCATATACATAAGAGCCAGCAACAAGCACATTAGCGCCAGCCTCACGTACCAGCTTGGAGGTTTTGTCGTTAATGCCACCGTCAACCTGAATGTCAACATTAAGACCTGCCTCGTCAATCATAGCACGCAGGCGTCTGATTTTAGAGGTAACATCAATAAAGGATTGACCACCAAAGCCCGGATTTACTGACATCAGCAGAACCATATCTACATAAGGAAGAATTTCTTCAATAGCGGTCAAAGAAGTGCCAGGATTCAAAGCAACACCAGCCTTCATTCCCTCTGCATGGATTTGCTGTACACAACGATGCAGATGTTTGGTTGCTTCGACGTGTACAACAATTTGATCTGCACCTGCAGCCTTAAAGTCTGCAATATATTTTTCAGGGTCATTAACCATCAAATGGCAGTCGAAGAACATTTTGGTGACCTTGCGCACAGTTTTAACAACGGGAGCGCCAAAGGTAAGATTAGGCACAAAGTATCCGTCCATAACATCAATATGAACCCAATCTGCACCTGCAGCCTCAATCTTTTTAATCTCATCACCTAAAATAGAAAAATCAGCAGATAAAATAGATGGTGCAACTAAAGTTTTCATTTTCTTCCCTCTTTCTCCTGTAATTCTTTAAGTTCTTTTAATATAGTTACATAGGAATCATAACGACTAGCCGCTATGCTGCCATCAGCAACAGCTTCCTTGATGCCGCAGACTGGCTCATGAGTATGAGTACAGGGACAAAACTTACAACCCTGTTCATATTTGGCAAACTCACGGAATGCAGGCTCAAAATTTTCTTCCAGCATGCCGTCTAAAAGCAAATTGCCAAAGCCCGGAGTATCTGCAATATAGCCTTCATCAAAAGGCAACAGCTCCGCATAGCGAGTAGTATGCTTGCCTCTGCCAATTTTTTCGCTTACCTGGCCAGTACGCAATGTAACATTACTGTCAATAGCATTAATGGTAGAGGATTTGCCTACGCCGGAAGGGCCGCCAAAGGCGCATATCTTTCCGCGTAAGCGTTCGCGCAAAGGCTCTACGCCTTCTCCGCTTACAGCAGAAATAGGATACACCTCGTAACCCAAGGGCTCATAAATTCTCTTGATTTTATCTACCAAGCCAGCTTCCGCCAAATCAACCTTGTTCAAAACCATAATTGCCGGAATTTTAGCAAGCTCCGCCAAAGCAAGGAGCTTATCAGCAATTAAAAAGCTGAAGTCAGGAGTAGCACAGGCAAAGGTAACAACAAACAAGTCAAGATTCGCCATCGTTGGACGCAGCAAAAAGTTTTTACGCGGCAGCACGGATAAAATCATTCCCTCGCTGCCATTAGCCTCAAAGCTTACCATATCTCCAGTTGCCAGAGAAAAACGGTTCTGCTTCATTTTACCTTTTACCTTACAGGTATATATTTGTTCTGCTTCACCTATCTCTGCAACATTAACATAGTAATAACCGTTATAATTTTTTAATACTCTACCTTGTAATTGATTTTCCTTGCTCACAAATTTTTCTCCTGAACAACTGTATCATCAACAATAAATTGAACTTTAGCCTTTCCTAAGTATTCAACCTTTTGACGAATACGTACGCCGCCACGCTGGCTGCCGCTGTAAAGAGTTTCTTTACCATTATTATCAATCAGTACCAGCTTCACCTTATGCTTTTCAGAGCTGGAACCAGGCACCACGAAATCAATATATTCGCTTGCTCTCACACCGCCATCAGAAACAGTAATAACTACAGGATCTCCTTTTGCCAGCTTTATTCCTGCATTAGGAGTAGTTGCCATAACAGTATCCTTAGGAACACTGCTGTCGCTTATGGTCTTGATTTCGCCAACACGAAGGTCAGCCTCCTTGAGAAGCTTTTCTGCCTCTTTAAGCTTTTTGCCAACAAGATTAGGTATTTCCTTATCTCCCTCATTCAGGAGAATATCAACAGGACTTCCCTTGGGAGCTTTATCCAGAGCCTTAGGAGATGTACTGATAACTGAGCCGATTTTATAGGCCTTATCATATTTCTTAGTAATCTTACCCACAGTAAAGCCATCGTCTATAAGCAACTGCTCTGCCTTATGAAGAGACATATTTGTCAAATCAGGTATAGCTTTCAGCTCAGCACCACGGCTGATGGTCAGAATAATAAGACTGCCTTCTTTGCGCTTTTCACCAGCCTTGGGAGACTGCTCCATAACAGTTCCTGGCTTAGATTTACTATCGCCATATTCCTCGTTCAGCTCAACTTTGAAATCGCGTTCCTCAAGAGCACGCTGAGCCTCAACTACCGTCATATTCAAAACATTAGGAACCTCTACTACTTCTCTAGTTCTTCCGAATATGAAGTGTGCTATTCCGGAAATCAAAACTACTGCAACAGTAATCAAAATAAGAATATTAGTAAAGTTCCACTTTCGTTTTACTCTGGACATATTTTCACCAGCCTTAGGATTAGATATAGTTTCTTGCTCGTCAGCCTGAACAGAAGTCTCACCAGTCTTTTCTAAAGCACCGGAACGTACAGGATTCATAATCATAGTAGCATCATTATCATCATCTCTAGTGCTAACCACAGGAACTGTAATTGTTTCACTAAGCTCATGCTTATAATCCTCGCTGCTAAATGGAAATAGACGCATCTTAAGCTTCATCAGGTCACGACGCAAGTCACCTGCAGTAGCATAACGTTCCTCACAGCGCTTTGCCATGGTTCTGTCAATAATATCCTGCATTCCTTCAGGAACATCTTCAAGATAATCACTTAATCTTGGAACCTGACGCTCCACATGCATCATAGCAACAGACACTGCAGTTCCACCTGTATATGGAACTTGACCTGTCAGCATTTCAAAAATTACTACACCTAATGAATAAACATCACTGCAGGCCGTTATTTTTCCACCACTAGCCTGCTCAGGTGAAATATAGTGTACAGAGCCCATAACCTCTTTTGTGTATACCATTGTCTGGTTAGAAACCATCTTGGCAATACCAAAATCGGCAATCTTGGGATTTAGATTTTTATCTAATAAAATATTCTGCGGCTTAATATCACAGTGAATAATGTTATGACGATGAGCATGCTGCAGAGCATCAGCCAAACGTACTGCTATCTCCAGCACAAAGCTCAGAGGCAGACGATGCTCCTTCATATATTCTTTAAGAGTAACACCGTCAACATATTCCATAACAATATACTGTCCAGTTTCATCCGATATTACATCATATATATTAATAATATAAGGATGCACAAGACGTGCAGCGGATTTCGCCTCTCTGCGGAACTGCTCTAACAATTCTTTATCTGCCAGGAATTGGTCTCGCAGCATTTTTACAGCCACATTGCGATCAAGCAGCTCATCATGAGCTAAAAATACCTCAGCCATGCCACCATAACCAATGGGACGGATTATTTTATAGCGACCGTTCAATATGGTCTTGGTATTATTATCCATTCAAGCGTTCCTCCCATGACTGACTTATTTCAATAAGAATCAAGGAAACATTATCACGACCGCCATTATCCAGCGCCTTTTCCAAAAGCTGCTGTCCTGCCTCCTCCAAATCAGCCAAGGCAATTAGCTCTTTTATTTCCTCATCTCTCAGCATATCAGTAAGACCATCACTGCACAGCAGAATGCGGTCTCCTTCTTTAACATCAATTTTTAATAAATCAGCTTTTATTTCATCCTCTACGCCAACTGCCTGAAGCAACATATGACGTTTTGGATGTAACATAGCTTCTTCCTCAGAAATTTTACCTTCAGCTAACAGTGATGCTACATAGGTATGATCATGAGTCAGCTGCTCCAGCTTACCATCGCGGAAGCGATACATTCTGCTGTCTCCAATATGACAGCAATAACCAATATTGTTCCCTGGTAAATACAATGCTGTCATAGTCGTACCCATACCATTGTAATTACTGTTGTTCAAGGACATTTTATGAACATGAGTGTTGGCTCTGTTAAAGGCTTCCAACATAACTTCTCCAATATTCTCGCCTTGCTCATGACGCAGACCATGAGTAGCCGCTGCAAAAGCCTTAATTGTAGAACGGCTTGCAATCTCACCTGCTGCATAACCACCCATACCATCAGCAACGGCAAAAAGATATGGTTCCCTGACCAACAGGGCGTCCTCGTTATTTTCTCTAACTAAACCAACATGGGTTTTACTTACTACATGCATTTATTTGCTCCCCTGTTCCTTAGCAAACTTAGCCCGCAGCTGACCGCAGGCTGCATCAATATCCTTTCCCATTTCCTTACGCACAGTTGCGTTTATGCGATGCTTCTGCAAAACCTGCAAAAAGCGCTCTACAGTCTGCTTAGACGGACGGTCAAAGCCCTGCTCCGGCACAGGATTTGCCGGAATCAGATTAACCGTAGCATGCTTATAGCGCAGAAAATTACTCAGCAGCTCAGCATCCTGAGGACTGTCATTTTGATGCTTTAAGAGTATATACTCGTACGTAACCTGACGCCCCCCAGCTTGACTATATGCTTCTGCAGCACTAATAACATCTTGGAAAGGAAAGCCTTTTTCCACAGGCATCAGCTTTAAGCGCAGATCACTGCGTACAGCATGCAATGAAATAGCCAAATTAATAGGCTTGCCCTCTGCAGCCAGTCTTTTAATTCCAGGAATAATGCCACAGGTAGATATGGTCATATTGCGATAGCTCATAAAGCTAGTATCTTCCCTATGTAAAAAGTCAAGAGCTCCTAAAACCTGCTCATAGTTTAACATAGGTTCACCGCTGCCCATTACAACCACGCGGCTAACCACAGCATTCTTACTACGTAAACGTTCGTTAAATAGATATACCTGCACCAGGATTTCCGCTGTAGAAAGATTCCTTACGCATCCTTTCAGACCGCTGGCACAAAATGCGCAATGCATGTCACAGCCAACCTGACTGGAAACACATACGCTATAGCCGTAGTCATGGTGCATAAGCACAGTTTCTACAGAATTTCCATCAGGCAATCCTATCAAAAGCTTACTGGTTAAACCATCACTAGAATTCTGCTCACGTAAAATCTTGATTTCACGAGGCAGAACAGAAAAATATTCCTCCAGCACAGCGATATCATTCTTGCTCAGATTACGCATTTCCTGAAAATCAAATACTGATTTTTGGTAAAGCCATTGGAAAACCTGCTTAGCTCGGAATTTTTTCAAGCCTAAGGCCTGAAAGCGCTCCTCAAGCTCTTTAATTTCTAATCCAAAAATATCATGCTTCAACATATTTTATAATTCCTTTATAGATGTACAAATTCTAAAGTCTGTGCCTGCTTATTTGCGCTTTTCCAGAATACAAATATAAAATCCATCAGTACCGTCGTTTTGAGGCAGAAGCTGCAGCTCATCTACCAGCTCTCCTGTAAGAGGATGCTTGAAGGGAACACGCTGCCATTCAGGTCTAGCCTGTAAAAAATCCTCTACCAGATAATGGTTTTCTGCCTGCTCTATAGTACAGGTACTGTAAATTAAGCGTCCTCCATCTTTCACATAACGACTGGCATTACGTAAAATCTTCAACTGAAGCGGTGGAAACATCTTTAATTCGTTACGTTTCTTGCGCCAGCGTGCTTCAGCCCTGCGACGCAGCACACCAAGTCCGGAGCAGGGAGCATCGACAAGTACCCTATCAAAGGATTCGCCCCACTCTGGTCTGAAAATTGTACCATCACTAAGCTGTGGCTTAATAATGCTGATATTGAGACGAGCAGCATTTTCCTGTATCAGCTTTAGCTTATGCTCATGTACATCACAGGCGATAATTTCACCCTGATTTTCCATAAGCTGCGCTACATGGGTAGTTTTGCCACCAGGAGCACTGCACATATCCAAAACTCTCATACCAGGCTCAGGAGCCACAACGTTACCAACCAGCATAGAGCTTTCATCCTGTACATAAAAAGCGTTTTCCAGTTTAGCAAAAACACTACTCAGGGAAGGCAGCTTTTCACAAACAATACCATCCTTGCTCCATTTAGAAGCATGACACTCAGCACCGGCCTCGGCCAAAGAAGCTAAAAGCTGTTCTCTTGTAATAGTCAGAGTATTAGTACGCAGGCATACAGGAGCTGCAGTATTGTCAAACTGCAGCAATCTTTCTACGCCATCACGACCATAGGGTCCTAGCCATCGTTTAATAAGCCAACGCGGATGAAAATATTGCAGAGACAAATAGCCTGCATCATCCTGCTCCTGGTCAGGAAATTTAAACTCCCCTGCCTCCTGCTTACGCAGTAAGCTGCGCAGAACAGCGTTGACAAACTTAGCACTGCCCTCGTTGCTCAAACTGCGAGCCAGTTTGACAGCTTCATTACAGGCAGCTGAGTTGGGAATACGGGGCATATATATGATCTGATAAACACTAATACGCAGTACACTTAAAATTTCTTTTTCTATTTTGTCCAATGGTCTGGTCACGCATTGTTGCAGATACCAGTCAATAGTACCAACAGCCTTAACAGTACCATATACCAGCTCCGTTAACAAACGGCGCTCTAAATCCTCTAAAGGATTATTACGCAGAAACTTGTTTACAGCAATATTGGTATAAGCACCATCAACAAGAACCTGCTGTACGATAAAAGCCGCAGCACTACGAGCGTTTACTAGCTTCTTTTTTATCATTAGCTTCCTCTTTATCTAAAAACACCAAAATAGCTTCTTCTAATTTTTTTATGTCAACACGAGTATTGAAACATGGTCCAAAGGGACGTTCATTTAGAACTCCCAAAACAGGTAAAGGAAATACATCCTGAATACCACTTGTCAAGTCACGCTCACAGGCCACTGCTACAATAGCCTTAGGCCTAGCCTGCTTTACCATCTGTCTTGCCAAAGTACCGCCTGTAGCAACAGCCATAGAGCAGCCATATTTATGGGCCAGGGCCAGCATCTCGCCAACACAGCAGCCACCACACAGTTTGCAGTTTTCTACATTGCGGGTAATCTTATGTACACAGGTATCCTTCTGAATACAATGTGGTGTAAGAATCATAATCCTGCTGCCAGGTACCTTTACTTTATGCTGCAGCACAAGATTATTGCTAACTTCAATAAAGGACTGCTCAATTTTTCCCCTAGGAATATTGAATAAACGCCCCAACACTACTGCAAAGGGAAAAAGAATATTAATTGCCTTCCAAGCCCAGAAATAAAATAGCTTCATAATAGGAATACCTAAAAGAGCCATAACAATTCCCACAACGCCTGTCATTAAAGCAAACACCAGCATCATACTGAAGATTCCGAAAATAGCTGGCAGATAACGATGAATTTGAGCTAATCCAGGTACCGTAACCTTCCAGACGACGTAAACCATAAAAGTACCAACTAAAGCACTAATAGAGGTCAACGCCATAAAAATACGTTTCTTTGGTTTAAATATCTCTTCCGTCATTGGAAAAATCCCTCATACACTATATACAATTCATCCAGAGAATATATTAAGCAAATGAAGGCTTATGCCTCCATTCCCAAAACATCTCCCTCTTGGACGCCGCGGCCATTAATAAAAACCTGAGCAGGCATTCTTTTTTTAGATTCTGGCTGCACCTCTAAAATTTCTAAAACACCATCGCCACAAGCCACCTTAAAGCTTTTCTTGGTCACCTGAACTACAGTTCCGGGAGCCGCAGCAGCAGCTTCGCCTGTTACATGGCTGCACCACAGCTTCAGGCTCTTGCCATTAGGAAGCTTAGTATATGTACTAGGAGCAGGATTAAAGCCACGGATAAGGTTATGTACCTCAGCAGCAGATTTATTCCAATCAATACGCTCCATGCTTCTATCAAGAAGAGTTGCATAGGTAGCCTCATCATTGTTTTGAGGAACAGCCTCAACAGTACCGGACTCCAAGCCGTCAATGGTTGTCAAAAGCAGTTCTGCTCCAGCATTCATCAATGCATCATGGAGCTCACCCATTGTAGTTTCTTCACCAATGGGAACCACTACCTTGGACAGCATATCACCAGTATCCATACCAATATCCATTTGCATAATGGTCACGCCAGACTCCTTTTCGCCCTTAATAATGGCATACTGAATAGGAGCAGCACCCCGATACTTAGGCAGCAGTGACGCATGCACGTTGATGCAGCCATATTTAGGCATTTCCAAAATAGCCTTCGGCAAAAATTGTCCAAAAGCTGCAACAACAATCAAATCAGGATTAAAGCTTTGCAGCTGCTCAATAACCTCCTGGTCCTTAACCTTAAGAGGCTGATAAACCTCAAAGCCATGCTCTAAAGCATATTCCTTTACTGGAGTCATGAGCATTTTATTGCCACGTCCCTTAGGACGGTCAGGCTGAGTATAAACTGCAGCAATTTCATGCTTGCCGCTTTCAGTAAGAGCCTTGAGGCTGCCAACTGCAAAATCGGGAGTACCCATAAATACTATACGCATAATGTTCTCCTCTCTTATCTAACAATATCAGTAGGTTTTTCTTTTTGCTTAGGAGTAATGGACTGTGCCTTGTCAATGAAGAGAATACCATCAAGATGGTCAAGCTCATGCTGTACAGCAACAGCTAAAAGTCCATTGGCCTGAAGCAGCATTCTTTGACCATTGCGGTCAGTAAATTCACATTCTACATATTCAGCACGCTCTACCTCGCCCTCATAATCCGGAACAGAAAGACAACCCTCGCCGCCAATTACTGAGCCCTCTTTTTTTACAATTTCCGGATTAATCAGTTCGTAAATTCCATCGCCTATATCAATAACTACAACTCGCTTAGATACGCCAACCTGAGGTGCCGCCAAACCTACACCATCAGCAGCATACATGGTTTCCGCCATATCCTTCAGGAAACGCACAAGCTTTTTATCAATGCGCTCTACAGGAGCCGCAATTTTACGCAGTACCGGATCTCCGGCAACTACAATTTTTAATTTTGCCATTGGTCAAAATCCTCCTTAAATACTCTATCTAAAATTAAGGCCAAAAAGCCCACTTTACTACTCTAACATAGTATTATATCACAAATCGCCTAATCATTGCACTCAAACTTTCAAGGCAGCAGATAGAAAAAACAATCGCCCTGCTTATATATTATAAGCAAGGCGATTCGTTATAAGTTAATCAGATCAAGGTTATGGTGTTTAATAATCTTTATCAATACAATTATTTTATCAGTCCCTTTTTACGTAACTGCTCAATATATGCAGACAGTGTCACCATACCATACTTGGCACCAGTCTGCAGGTAAGAGCCAATCTGACAAGTCTTTCCATCTCGAATGAGACTACGCAATGCATCAGTTGCCACTAGAACTTCAAAAGCTCCTATTCGGCCTTGCCCATCGCTGCGTACAACAAGTCTTTGACAAACAATTCCCTGCAAGCAGTCAGCAAGCTGGGCTTTTATCTGTCGTTCCGGAAGCATGTCTAAAATTCTGTTAACACAATTCACCGCATCATTAATATGAATTGTTGCCAGTACCAGATGTCCTGTCTCTGCCGCCGTCAATGCAGTTGCCATGGTTTCTGCATCACGCAGCTCCCCTACCATTATCACGTCTGGGTCTTCTCTAAGAGCAGCACGCAATCCGCTGGCAAAAGAATTTGTATCACGACCAACCTCACGCTGATTAACCAAAGATTTACCACCAGAATAGATATATTCAATAGGATCCTCTAAAGTAATAATATGCAGCTGCTGCTCTTGATTTATTTTATTAATCAAAGCAGCAAGCGTCGTTGATTTGCCACTTCCAGTAGGACCGCCTATCAAGACGAGTCCCTGCTTTAGTTCAGTAAAGCCAATGACACTTTGCGGTAACCCTAGCTCCGCACAACTAGGTGGCCTACTTTGAATTATGCGCACAGCCATAGCAATACTACCTTGCTGACGAAATACGTTAACACGAAAGCGCTTTTCAAATGATTGACCGATACCACAATCTACCTGTCCATTTTTATACAGCATAGCAAAGTCATCGCTCTTTAAAATACTTGCAGCTAAGCTTTCTATATCAGCTGCACTCAGCGCCTGTTCCCCTAAAGAACTGAGTACGCCATTAATACGTACTTTAGGAACAGAACCAGCTGATAAATGTAAATCCGATGCATTGAAGCTTCGTGCCTGCTCCAGAAGCTGAAAAATCATATAATCCCCTCTTGCAAAAGCTCCTGTACCGTAGTATATCCACCTATTGCCTTAGTGATACCATCAACACGAATACTTTGAAAGCCTACTGATTTAGCACTTTGCTCCAGTTCTCCCTCGGATGCACCTAGATTGATAAGTTGTGAAAAAGCATTATCCACACATAAAACCTCATGCAGAGCTATACGTCCATAATAACCAGTATAATTGCAATGACTGCAGCCAGTTCCTCGCTTCAGTACAACAGAATCACAATCTGTCATATCCAAAAGCTCCTTTTCAGCATCAGATGCATCATACTCCTGGACACATTTAGGACAAATCCTTCGTACCAAACGCTGACCAACAACTCCACGCAATGCAGCAGACAACAGATACTTAGGAATTCCCATATCCAGAAGACGTGCTACCGCTCCAATTGCAGTATTAGTATGCAGTGTAGAGAAAAGCAAATGCCCCGTCAAAGCAGCCTGCAAAGCAATGGATGCAGTCTCCTCATCACGAATTTCACCTACCATAATGACATTAGGATCCTGCCTCACGATAGAACGCAAGCCCTTAGCAAAGGTCAATCCCGCCTTATTATTTACGGCAACCTGATTAATACCGATGAGCTTATATTCTACCGGCTCCTCAATAGTTACGATATTAACATTATCTTTGTTAAGCTCATTTAATGTTGCATACAGGGAAGATGTTTTGCCACTGCCTGTAGGGCCTGTAAAAAGTACCATGCCATTGGGAGAGCGATAAAGAGATTCGTAAAGCTGAAAATTATTTTTAGTCAGCTCTAACTGATCCAAAGACAAAAACAGCTGATTCTTATTCAATATACGAATAGCCACTTTTTCTCCAAAAATAGTTGGCAAGGTAGAAATACGCAAATCTACAGCCAGCTCACTCATTTCCAGTCGTCCGTCCTGTGGCAGACGTTTTTCAGCAATATCCATACCAGCGATAATTTTTAAGCGTGAAAGCCATGAAAGATACTGCCCCTGTGCAATTGTCCCAAAGCTCTTTAGCTTTCCGTCCACCCTGACACGTATTCGAGCAGCGGTCCCCAAAGGCTCTAAGTGAATATCACTAGCGCGTACAGAAATCGCCTGTGTCAGTAAATCATCAACTAATCGTATAGAACAACGTCCCACGCTATTTGAAACATGTTTTTCCGATTCATTTTTAGCTACTAAGCTCAAACTCGTTACAAACTACCTCCTCTTCATATATTTACAGTATCTATATTTTAGCATTTTTATGATATAAATCAAGTCTAATTAATTACAAAACTTGTCAAAGCTCTTATTTTGTATTAAAATTAATTTGTAGTAAGAATTCTTTAATAAAGGAGAATTTATGAATCACAATTATGATTAACGCTACCAGAAGTATACGACGTAGCAGCAAACAATTTTTATTAATAGGAGGATGGCTTGTAAGCGCATATATGGCAAGTCCTATGACAGCTTGGGCGCAGAGCCCTACTGCAGCACCAATGCGCAATCCCTTTCTTCCTCCCGCACCTCCGGAAGCAGTTACTGCTATCGCAGCACCTGTTACAGAGGCCGCTGTTTATAAGCTTAATTATGTCATTGCCGAGGACATCAAAACCTCCCTTAGCGGACTTTTCCCTAATGGCAGCCTAAGCTTTGATACAGCAACCAATAGTATTCTTCTCTTAGGTACACCAAACGAACATAAACGTCTGCGTCAAATCCTGCCAACACTTGACACAGCAACAAAACAGGTTACCTTAGAAGCAAAAATTGTTGCAGTTAATGATGAGTTCAGCAAAGAGCTGGGAGTAAATTGGAGCTGGGATAAAATACCTCAAAAATCAGACTCTAACGATAACGACGATTCTGACTATGATGGCAATTTTAAGTTCTGGCGTGGCTATGCCTTTAAATTCAATGCCAATCTTAATGCTCTGATTGCTGACGGAAAAGCAAAAATATTAGCACGACCTCGTATCATAACCATACCTGGCAAGGAGGCTAGTATTTTTATAGGTGATCACATTCCAGTGCAAACAGAAAAGCATGACAGCAGTGGAACCTATACCAGCACTGAATACATTGATGCCGGTATTCAGCTAAGGTATGTTCCCATCATAAGCAGTAGTGATAATTTAGTCACAGCCCAAGTTCACACTGAGGTTAGCACGCCTACTTTAATCAGCGAGCTGAAAAATTATCGTATTACCAGCCGAACTGCTAACACAAATGTACGTATGCGCAGCGGTGAAACCCTGATTATAGGTGGTCTGATAAATGAAGAGGAACAGCGCAGTCTGCAAAAGGTTCCTCTGCTTTCCAACATTCCTCTTATAGGTGAGCTTTTCAAAAATCGCACCACCAAGAAAAGTAAAACAGAGGTACTGATGATTTTAACACCCTACGTAACTGAAGCAGGTGAATCACCAGCTATCTACAACCAAGATATTTATAGTCCCCACAAAACTGTAAAATAAAGCTTGTTTTAAGCCCAGAAATAGCCAATCCCCATGCTTAACTATTAAAAAGTAAGCATGGGGATTATTTTATAGAGTCTGTCATCCAAAAGACTTCTTAAATCAGCAAAAACTCAATTATCAGTCTACGTTTTTAATACCTGTAATATCTTTTATTCAGTTATGATATTTAAATGCTTCCATGCCTTTTCTCAATACTATGCTCCATAATCATTTTGGACAATTCAAAGCAATCATCAATATATTTTTCGCCAACCTTTTTGGTCATAGCAGCACCTAAAAGTGCAGAAGCAACATTGCCAACTAGGGGTATAAGCTTGGCAAACTGCTTTTCTGTAAACCGCTTGCCAAATGCCTTAGCCAGCTCAATCAGCAGCTTATTGGCATAATTTTCTACCATATACTGACAAACCTCGTCAATGAGCTTTTTGGCAGTCGGCCCAAGAATTTCATAACGTTTAATCTTCTGCTCGTCCGTAATACCAAAAGTCTCACGAATATCCTTAAGCATACTGTAGAACACACCCAAATCCACACTTATATCCACTCCCGGCAAAGGATTAAGACCATTAGCGGCCGCAGCATAGGCATACATATCAAGATTATTCCTGCAGATTGCACGCTTGCGTTCCAAATCCTCCAAACAGGTAGCTTTAAAAGACGCCACTATTTTGGATTTTTTTACATCATCAAAATCCATCTTATAGATGGCACGCTTTAATGCTTCAATTCCTGTTTGGTGACGACAGCTTGTAAAGAAAATTGGCGTATCTTCATCATTCAGAAGAGAACGCACATCAGCTTGAATTTCTTCCTTAAGATGTTCTAAGGTTTTTTCATCGTCCCAAATCTGATCCTCTTTATTGCGCACTAAAAAGAAAGGATGCTGACGTTCCTGCTGCCATTTTTCCAAATAGCGAAACAGCTGGCTGTCTGCTTCGTGAAGCTTGCCATCAAAGACAAAGAGATACATATCGTATTGCTCCGGCTGGAACTCCTCCAGCCATACCTCCAAAGGAAAACGTGCAGTACCATACCCTGGAAGATCCGTAATTATCAGACCGCCAAACTCCTTCTCCTGAGCCTTGACAGTAGTATCAGTATATACACCCACCGGGAAAAGCTTAGTACCTAAAAGTGAGTTAATAATACTGGATTTACCAGCACCAGGCTGGCCAATCAATGCTAAACGAACCTTAGTCTTTTCATATTCATCCCATTTCAAGGCTGCCTTTCTCTTTATGCTTTGGTCCAGCTCTTCTGACTTTTGCGGTTTATTGTCACTGCTTTTATCGTTACTGAACATATCTATAATTTTATCTACAATATCCATAATGCACCTCCCATCATTCAGAAAGCTTCTCTAATCCTTATTTACTTCAACACATAAAAATAAAAATCCTGCCTTTGGCTAAGTTCACAACCTCTTAAGGGTGTTTATGTGCAGCTTATAAATATCGCTGATAAATGCAGAAATGAGAGCAAGCCTATAAAAACAACTATTATGTCGTTCTTATAGGCTTGATTATTTTAAACCCAAGCAATTAGTAAGCTGCTTTGTATTGCATAAATTCAGCGGCTAACTCAGCCATGGTTTTGTCCAGTACGTGATGCTTAAGCTCTGGTGCAATTTCTGCCAAAGGCAGCATAACAAAATCACGGTTTACCATATCTGGATGAGGAAGACGCAGCTCCTCAGTATCTATAATAACATCCTCATATAGAAGCAGATCAAGGTCAATGTTGCGTTCGCCCCAATGACGCAGGCGAACCCTACCCATTTCTTTTTCCACTGCCAAAAGCAGACGCAAAAGCTCTAATGGTTTAAGTACAGTCTTAACCTGACATACACCATTCAAAAAGCGCGGCTGATCAATAACACCATAGGGCTCTGTTTCGATAAATTTAGAAATCTTGACAATCGCAACACCATTTTGGCTCAAAAGCTCCAAGGCGCGACGCAGATTTCCTTCCCTATCGCCCAGATTGCTGCCTAACGCAACAAAGGCTGTGTGACTGCTTAGTATTTCTTCGGACATAAAATTGCCTCCAGCATACGTACAGCACGCAGGTTCTCCTTAACGTCATGAACACGAATCATGTGAGCACCTGCATATACAGCCTGTAAACTAGTAGCTACAGTGCCTTCCAGACGTTCTTCAGCAGGAACGCCTCCCAAAACAGCACCAATGGTACTCTTTCTTGATGCAGCCAAAAGCACAGGATAACCAAAGCTGGTCAAACTATGCAAGTCACGCATCAACAGCAGATTTTGTTCTACGTCCTTAGCAAAGCCAATGCCAGGATCAAGAATAATCTTATCAGCACCAACGCCCTGTTCTCTTAAAAGCTGGGCTCTTTGCGCAAGATAAGCAGCAACCTCCTCCACAACATTGCTGTATTGACAATTTTGCTGCATATTTTTGGGAGTACCGCGCATATGCATTAGGATAATGGGAGCCTTAGTTCTTACTGCCACACTCAGCATAGCAGAGTCTGCCTCCATAGCACTGATATCATTAATAATATCTGCACCGGCAAAAAGTGCAGCTTCCGCAGTATCTGCACGATAAGTATCAACAGACAGCACCGCATCAGGATAAGCCTTACGCAGAGCCTCAATTACTGGCAGTACACGACGGCGCTCCTCTCCACCATCAACGCTGTCGCTGCCGGGACGAGTAGACTCGCCGCCAATATCAAGAATATCGGCACCATCAGCAAGCATTTTTCCTGCTCTTTCAATTACAGAATCTAACATTGGTACACGGGAACCTGCATAGAAAGAATCAGGAGTAATATTTAAAATACCCATAACACACATCTTGTCATAGGTTAAAACTCTGCCATCTGCAAGAGTAGTAAATACCTTGTTTTCGCCTAAAGCCGCAGATATTTCCTCAGCGATTTGTTTTAAGCCAAAATATGTCATTTGTTCCAGCTTTTTCAAAAGCAGCTTATAGTGCTTTTTAGTACCTAAAAGCAGAACATCCACATAGCGTTCCGCATTAATAACTGCACCTACAGGAACAGCAGCATCACCACCGGCAGCCAGCATTTCCTGCTTTAGAATATTGGCAGCAGGAGTACGTACCTGCAGCAGCTTAAAGGGAATAATTTCCGCTTTATGTTCAAAAATAGGTATACTTTCCGGATGCACATTAATGCTGGCTAAAGCATTGCCCAACATTTCCTTATTAACCTTAATCAGCATTATCTCTCACTCTTTTCTACAACGGCAAAAGCATTGTGGTTATGAATGCTCTCTACACTCTCAACCTCAGCTCTATACCAGGTAATACGCTTGTCTGCTTCTAAACGCAATGCAATTTCACGCACTGCATCCTCAACAAAACGAGGATTCTCATAGGCGTGCTCAGTAACATACTTTTCGTCAGGACGCTTTAAAAGACCGAATACAGGTGCACTAGCTGCCTCGTCAGCAACCTGAGCCAGTTCCTCCAGCCATACCATTTCATTAGCCTCAATATCAATATGAGCAAAAGCTCTCTGATTATGAGCACCATAGGCGCTGATTTCCTTGGAACAGGGACACAGTGTTTGTACAGGAATAACAGCCTCAATCTTCAGCTTAAATTCCTTGCCCTTTTCTGCTCTATAGACACAGTCAATATCCATAGGCGCAATCATACCGCTAACAGGAGCCTTTTTAGAAATAAAATACGGAAATTCCAGCTTCATAAAAGCCTTTTCTGCCTGCAAATGCTCTTTAAGCTTATCTAAAATGCCTTCAATTTCGTTTAACCCAACAGGGCCCAGGCTTTGCAGACACTCCACAAAGCGGCTCATATGAGTTCCGCGCATATCATGGGGCAAATCAACAGCAAGAGTAACCTTAGCTACAGAATGTTGAGTACCATGTTGTTTATCCTTCAGCTCAATAGGCCAGCGCAAATCTTTAATACCTACGTGCTTTAAAGGAATACAGCGTAAATCCTTCTCACTTTGAACGTCCTTCAACTTATTCACCTCTATAAACACAGCCGCTGGTGCGGGTTTCCCAAACCTCTACCTCACAAAGATGATAGCGGTCGCATTTCAACAGATTTTCAAGCTTATTCCAAATCCATACAGAAATATTTTCTGCAGAAGGTACAGGAATAATATCATTAATGCAAGCGTGGTCAAGATGAACCAAAACTTCTTCCTTTACGATATTTTTAAGCTTAATAAAATCAATTACCATACCCTCGTGGTCAGGAGTTCCCTCCACCTTTACAACAAGCTTATAGGTATGACCATGCAAATGCTCACATTTGCCATTATAGGCAGGGAGATAATGAGCAGCGTCAAAATCAAATTCTTTAATAATAATCATCTTACAGCTCTCCTAATATTAATCTTCTACATATTCAGCGCCGTACAAGGACAAGTCAGCAAAATTATTAACCTGACGCATAGCCTCATAAGCAACAATGGCTACAGAATTGGATAAATTCAAAGAACGCGCTTCCGGACGCATAGGAATGCGCACACAGCCCTCAGGATACTCATTGCGCAGCTTTTCAGGCAGACCAGCAGTTTCCTTGCCGAAAATCAAAAGACTATCCTCATCATATTTAACATCGCTGTAGGATTTATGTGCCTTTGTAGTCAGCAAAAACTTAGAATTATCCTTATATTTTTCCAGCACCTCATAAACACTGTCGTAGTAGTGAATATCTACCAGATGCCAATAATCAAGACCTGCACGCTTTAAATATTTATCTTCAACAGAAAAACCCAAAGGACGCACCAAATGCAGATGAATGCCTGTTGCGGCACACAAACGTGCTATATTACCAGTGTTGCCAGGGATTTCCGGCTCAACAAGAACTATATGCATAGTAAAACCTCCTTATTCCTTTCCTTCATCCAAAATCTTTTGAATACGCTCGCGAATATTGCCTTTTTTCTTTTTCTTGGATTTATTTTCATTCTTAGATTCAGGCTTTTTAATTTCCTCATCAAGTGCTTCCATAGAAAGCATATTTTGGTACATCACCATGATTTTCTCACAATAAAGACCACCCATTGCCCAAGTGCCATTCAATCCAGACCAAGTATCCACAACACCACGCTCCAGTCTAATGCTATGAGCAATTTCGTAGCGAGGGTCAATAATCTCAGTTTTAGGACGGCTCTTTTGAGTATAAGCCAGCAAATGCTGTATGTGAGCACGAACGCCTAACTCAGGAGTTTTAAAGGCAGCACCCTTAACACCGCCGCCAGTTGTACCCAAACCACAGAAATTATTCTGGTCGTGGTCAACATCGCCTCCATAACGATAGAAGCCTGTTTCAACTAAGGACTGTGCCAAAGCCAAATCAGGACGTACACCCTCACGTTCTGCCTCAATCCAATATAAATCAACAAGCTCTTCTACACTGCACATCAAGTGTACAGTAGGATTCTTTTCCTTAATTAAACGGACAGCTTGACCTTTGGTAGCTACAGCATCACCATAAATGCTAATATTTGGGTAATCATCGGGGAGCTGAATCCCTTTAAAGTATAGTTTGTCCTTATATTCAACTACTTTAGAAGCAGAATTTTTTACCACAGCTTGATTATCCGCCATAAAGCGGGCAGTTCCTGCAGCTGGCTTTTTAGGCAGAACTTCTGGCTTCTTTACATCATGCTTTTTATCGACCTTGTGCTTTTTAACCCTACGCTCTTCCTCGCGTCTGCGTTCTTCACGCTTCTCCGCTTCTTCGCGTCTTTTCTCAGCCTGTTTCTTTTCCAGCTTTTCCTGCTCCTTACGAGCTTTTTCCGCTTTTTCTGCTCTTTCTTCACGCAGCTTGCGCTCCTGCTTCAGCCTGCGCTCTATATCCTTTTTGGAAAGCTTTTTTTCTTCCTTCTTAGGATCAATAAGCTTACCCACCTTAGGTTTGTCTTCACTAATCTCAATACCTTTGCTTACAGGAATAGTCTGAACACGAACAGGCGGTTCCTCCTTTGCCAGCACGGGAGATATATTTGCAAATAAATATCCTGCTGCTAAAACTGCAGCGGTCACAGACTTGTAGCCCATATCTTATACTCCTTGAAAAAATACTTTCATAGCCTCAATTTTACCAATTTTCACACAAAGTGTAAAGTTAACTAGGCATGAGTTTCACATATTTCACAGAAAAAGTGCATAATATTACAGGAAAATTATTTCATATATTTCACAAAGCCGTTATAATGTATGTAGTACAATAAATTGTGAAAACTGCCTTAAAGCAGTACCGACACAATAATAAAGCTACTGTTATATACCAAGGAGGTAAGACTAATGACAGCAAAATTTCATTACATCAATCATGCATGCTTCGTAGTAGCCAAGAATAATTCCGCTATTATTTTTGACCCCTTCTTAGACGGAAACCCTGAAGGCTTAAAACCTGAGGACATTAAGGTTGATTATATTTTTGTCAGCCACGGACATTTTGACCATTTAGGCAGTGCCTTTGAAATTGCCAAAGCTAACGATGCAACTATCATCTCCACCGCTGAAATAGCTGCTCTGGCTGAACAAGCAGGCTGCAAAGCTCATGGCATGCACCTTGGCGGAACCTATAAATTCCCCTTCGGTAAGGTACGTGTTACTATGGCATTCCACGGCAGTGGCGTAGCTGGTGGCCATGCCTGTGGTTTCGTAGTTGATTTTTATGGCACCAAGCTTTATTTTGCAGGTGACACTGCACTCTTCAGCGATATGCAGCTTCTGCCTGAGCTTGACAAATTTGATTATGCAGTACTTCCCATTGGCGGCAACTTTACCATGGACCCTGACGATGCTGCCTTGGCTGCAAAATTCCTGAAGCCTAAATATGTAATCCCTGTTCATTACAATACCTGGCCGCCAATCGAGCAGGACGTTTACGCATACAAGGCTTATGTAGAAGAAACAACTCCCACCAAAGTATTGGTTGTAGACCCTGGTCAGACCATCGAAATTGAATAATGCTTATTTATATTAACTGTACAAAATTCCAGTATAATCGCTATTGATTAAAAAGCCATGTGCTCCATCTAAATTTTGGAGCACACGGCTTATATATTTATGATGAATGACTGATAGGAGAAAAATTTTGGAAAAGCTTACTGAACAAGACATCACCTTTGTACAAGAAAAAGCTGACTTATACTTTATGCAACAGGGATTGAGCTGTGGATTGACTATGCTCCACACTCTTAGCGATTACTATAACCACCCCATGAGCCCACAGGTATACGCTGCTATGAACGGTGTCATTGAAAACCGCGACAGACGCGACCAATGCGGACTTTATAAGGGAGCTTTGATGTTTATTGCTATCCTAGGTACCTACTACGGTTGGGACCGTCCTCGCATCAACGCAGTTACCATCGACTTCGCCGAAAAACTAGAAGCATATCTTGGCTCATTAAAATGCTACGAACTCCGCGGCGGCAAATTCCAAGATGGTGAGCCTCACGACAAATGTGCTCCGCTCACTATTAAAGCAATTAGCTTTACTCTTGAATATCTGAAAAACATTAAATTCTAATTTAAAATGACATCATTATGGTGATTTTACTCAAAAACACCGCTTTTAATACAGAAAGTCTGGTTCCAGGATTTAGGAACCAGACTTTTTATCTTTATATCTTTAAGAATTTACGCCAGGAAGCGTTTTTATTAGCATCACAGCAGCTGCAATGATTACACTGACGCGGTGCCTGTTCACCAAAATATTCCATAAGATAGCGACGCAAACAGCTGCCTGTATAGCAATAGTTAAGCATCTTTTCAAGAAGCAGAAGTTCCTTATCCTTAACGGTTAAGTCAGGTTGATCGTGACCAATAAGATATGTATTTACAGCCATATCGCTTTTATCGTAAAGAAGCAGACACTCAGATTCCAAACCGTCGCGTCCCGCACGACCTGCCTCCTGATAATAGCTTTCCAAATCCTTAGGCATATTATAATGAAGCACAAAACGTACGTCAGGCTTATCAATACCCATACCAAAGGCGTTTGTCGCCACAATAATAGGTACTCTGCCAGAAACAAAGTGATTTTGGTTCTCACGTCTTTCTTCTGGCGTCAAGCCTGCATGATAGCGCAGTGCATTATATCCCTGCTTAACCAACAGCTGAGTCACACTCTCAACCTTAGCACGAGTTGAACAGTAAATAATACCACACTGTCCTTCATGCTTTTTAAGAAACTCCAATGTTGAACGATTTTTATCGTCCGTACGCTTAACACCGAAATAAAGATTGGGACGGTCAAAGCCTGTTACAACTATCTTGGCATCTGGAATTTCAAGTCTATTTAAAATATCCTGACGCACCTCGCTGGTTGCTGTTGCCGTAAAGGCTGCTATAAGCGGTTTTTTAGGCAGTTGATTAATAAAGTCATGGATATTGTAATAGTCCTTGCGAAAGCTGCGTCCCCATTGAGATACGCAGTGAGCCTCATCCACAGCAACCATTGTAACATTAGCACGCTTGGCAAAAGCGCAGAACTGCTGATTAGCTAAGCGCTCAGGTGCTACATACAAAAATTTACAGCGACCATTTAATGTATCATGAAAAATTTTTCCGTACTCATTAGTAGAAAGGCTGCTTTCCAGATACGCTGCAGGAATTTCTCTTTTACGCAATGCCTCTGCTTGATCCTTCATCAAAGAAATCAATGGGGAAATGACGAGGGTAACACCTGGAAGCAGCAATGACGGAAGCTGAAAGCAAACACTCTTACCTGCGCCAGTAGGCAGCACTGCAAGTACAGGGCGACCGTACAAAATCTCGCTGACAATTTCTTCCTGACCTTGTCGAAAGCTATCATAACCATAAAAATATTTTAACGCTTTATGCAAATACTCACTGGAATATGTTCTCATAAATATCCTCTAAATTACTTATTATGTCTCCATTATAACACAAAGGCCATCCGCTCTTCAAAACTATAAATTTACAAAAACTTACCCCTAAATTTTGTCTGCCAAACGTTAAATCATAATCTACCTTTTTCAAAAACTTTTAGCTAACACTTGCAACCAAAGCAAGGAAAACACCAGCAACTCCAAACATAAAAACATCCATGCAGCTGAAAACGCTACATGGATGTCTTTTACTTAGTCAGCTCATAGCTCTTAACAATATAATCGCAGATAACCTTTTCAGATACGCTTCCATCTAGAAGAATGGTCATCCAATACTTTTTATTCATATGGTAGCCTGGCAAAAAGCCCGGAGAATAAGGGATCTTTTCAATATCCTCAGCAGATGCTTTGACATTAACAACCCATTTTTCTCCTCCACCCTCCAGACCTAGGCTTGATTTTCGAACTAGCATCACAATGGCATACCATTTTCTGTTGCGACGATGACGCAGCACCGCAGCATCAGGAGATGAGTCCCAAAGATATTCTGGATTTGTATCATAACGTGCCTTGGCAAAGGCAAAAACCTTATCACGCATAGCATCACTTCCTAAATCTACACGCCGCAAATTCTTTCTAATAGGCTTTTTTCTTCTGCTTCGCCTTCTCTTTTAGGTTTTGTAGAAATTTCCAAGCTGCCACTGACAGGGTTCTTTACTACAGAAATGTCTGCCTTATAGGCACGACTCAGCAGTTCCTCTGTAAACGCTTCTGCAGGCGGAGCATCTGCAAGAAGCCTGCCCTCACCTAAAAGCAAAATGCGGGTACAGTATTTTGCGGCAAAGTTCAGCTCATGGACTACCATCAGCACAGTTTTACCCATTTGTGCCAGCTCTTTGGCAAAACGGAAGATTTCTTCCTGATAAACCATATCCAGACCAGTTGTAGGCTCGTCCAAAAACAAAATTGGAGTTTGCTGTGCCAAGACCTTAGCCAAAAGAATTCGCTGCTTTTGACCACCGGAAACCTCTGTTACAGGTCTATCTGCCAAATCCAAAGTTCCAGTATATGCCATACAGTCCAATGCCAACTTTTCATCGTCGCCGCTTTCCTTCTCCCACCATTTCATATAGGGATAACGTCCTGCGAGAACAATATCACGACCTGTGTAGCCAAAGCCAACCTCAACGTGCTGTTGCAAATAAGCAACGCAGCAGGCCAGCTCCTTGTCGTCATACTCCTCTAAAGACTTGCCAAAATAAAGTACATCACCGTTCTTCTTAGGCAGCAACCCGCGAATTGTTTTTAAAAAGGTACTTTTGCCTGCACCGTTGCAGCCAATAATACCAACAATCTCACCCTTTTTTATTGTGGCATTCACGTCGGATATAACCACTTTATTTTCGTAGCCTATGGATAAATTTTTTATTTCAATGACATTTTCCGACATATTCAGCCTCCCAAGAAGTAATCTTGTTAGTATTATACTATATAAAGGAATAAAATTGAATGTTAAAGTTACGTCATAAAGCAGAGACTAGACACTAACTACACTTTTAAAAAATAATTATTCGCCGAATATAGCAAGTAAATTACACACCTCTGTGCTGTATTATTTTTCCGCAGTATCTGCATTTACAGCAAATTGCTGACAGATTTCATATAATGCTTCAGCAAAGGATTTTTCTGGAACCGGCGCAAAATTTTTGTTGTGTTTGACATCAATCTGACGATTTTTATCAGTAAATACCTGCATAGTTTTTACAGTGTACTCTTTCTCCGCCATTTTGTACTGCATATCCATTTTGCAGTATGCAACCTTTTCTTTTTTCTCCAGTTTTGCTGCGTATTGCTCATTAAGCTTTTTAAGCATATCTTTATTAGTAAAAACAGTCTTTACTAAAACTTGAACATCGTTATGCTCAGCAACGCCATTCTTTACAGCAAATTTCAATGAATCCATATCATAAGCATAAATTCCAAGGTCATTTTCTAATATTATGGACCATCTTGCCGCTTCAAGCTCTTCTGCAGTAGGCTTGGGCTGCATACTGATTTCCCAATTCAAATTATTGTTGGCATCCTTTGGACTGTCCGCCAACGCAGTACCGCTTACTAAAATTGCTACCATTAACATCAATAAAAATACTATCTTTTTCATATAATTCTCCTTTTTCCAATAATATATAATCTTTTTCTTGCTAATAATGACTACAGCTATATAAGGTATCTTTCATACAATGAAGGATAGGTCAAGTTTTTTTGCTAATTTAAACAGAAAATTTATATTCATCTGCAAAAACAAGTATCCATAATATTCTCACGTGGATATAGTCATCAAGATTATAAAAATTCATCATTTATTATAAACCATATTCCTGCTCTACAGTCAAGGTAACATATGGAAATAATCGCAAAGAAAATTTCACAGCACTATTGCCTAAATCCGCTTGCTATAACACGTAGGCCAAATTAAAAACCGCTCCAGTTTTTGAGGTGACCCCTCAAAGTTAGACTTTCACGAGACGACTTCGGTCGTCTCGTTTTTCTTTATGCAGCTAGGAGATGGAGCCTGTATTGAACAGGACTCATCCATCCCAATTTTTCTTTTATTCGTTTTTCATTGTAGTATTTTATAAAACGTTCTATCTCAGATTTTAATTCCTCGTAGCTATAATACACAACACCATAATAAATCTCCTGTTTAAGCAAGCTAAAGAAATTTTCCATTACAGAATTATCTAGGCAGTTTCCCTTTCTAGACATACTTTGAAATATTCGTTCTTCTTTTAGTCTATAAGAATAAGCCTTCATCTGGTAAGCCCAGCCCTGATCAGAGTGAAAAGTTCTTCTGAATGGGCAGTCTGCCGTAATTTCAATTGCTTCATTCAAAGCTTTCATTATGTTCTGAGCAGAAGGTTTCTTAGCAATCCCATAACTTAGAATCTCTCCGTTACACATATCCATAAACGGATCTAAATAAAGCTTATGTATAGTCATGCGTCCTTTCTCATCAACTCCATAATACTTAAACTCAGTCGTATCAGTAGTGATTTTCTGATGAGGAATGTGCGTATTAAAACGTCTGCGAATCCTATTCGGAGCAACAGTGCCAACCTTCCCTTTGTAAGAACGATATTTTCTGCTCTTGCGAGTATATGAAGCTACCTGTAATCCAAGTTTTTGAACAATACGCTGGACTTTCTTTTTGTTTATAACATATCCTTGATTACGTAATTCGGCCAGAATTCTACGATACCCGTAATCCTTATGAACTTTACGAATTTCCAGTATTTTTCCCTCGACTTCTTTATCAGGATTTTTTCTGTCAAAACGTTTTTGCCAATACATATATGTTGCCTTTGGCATTCCGGTATATGAGAGAAGATCTTTTAGTTTGAATCGTCTTCGGAGATTGCTGATAATCCGAGCTGTTCTCTCATTCTTGCTTCGTCCTCTAAACGCAGCCTCCTCAGTTCTTTTAAAAATGCATTCTCTATTCTTAATTTTAGAAGTTCATCTTCAAGTTCTCTTACATGCTCAGCACTTGTATCAACAGATGTTTCTTTTAATGGTTTAATTTGCGTAGTGTTATCTGATTTATCCAATGTTTTCTTTCGGCCTTTCTTATGTGGTCTCAACGCATCAGGACCAGCTGCGCGAAAGCGATTAACCCAGTTAACAATTAAAGATGGGGTAATAATGCCTTCTTGTAGAGCTAAATCTTGATATGAGATTTCACTTGATAAATACAATTCTACAACAGAAAGCTTTTTTTCGAAAGAATATATATTGTTTTTTCGAGAACGCATTAAGCCCTCATCTCCAAAAGCTTGATAATTATGAACCCATTGCTCAATACTTTTTTTGGCAGGAACTACATATGTTTTAGAAAGATATTTGTATCCACCTTCTCCATTTAAGTATGACAGGACAACTCTTTTCTTGAATTCAAAAGAATATTTAGACATAAAAATACCGACCTCCAATCGCTAGATTTTTAGGTCTAACTTTTGGGGGTCGGTACACAAAACTAGTCTGGGAGCGGTTTTTTTGTGGTGATCCCGGCCAGAATCGAACTGGCGACCTACCGCTTAGGAGTTCGATAAATCAGTCCTTATCCTTATATAACCTCATCACCCTTAAACAGCTGAAAGCCTTGATATAACTGCGTTTTCGAAGTTTAAAGACAGCGATAAATCGTCAGATAAATTACTGCTTATAGCCTTTAATCTCAGGTAATTTTTCAAAATAAGGTGCGAATAAGGTGTCAAGCACCTTATTCATAGCAATCTTTCAAGCAGCTTATACACATCAGTAAAAGGATTCACATCTACTCCAAACGGTAACATACAACCATCCTGCAAATGATGCTGTTCCACACGCTTCGCATTTTCTATTGCTGTTTTAGTTCTATCATTTATCAACTCATAAACATCTGCTGTTTTAGTATATGTCGGAATATATTTTTGCAGCACCCTCTTCATATCAGCATAATCTTTGATGAACTTAGTTGTATATTGATAGTGCAGCAACAACCAAACTTCAAAGCAAGGACTCGATAATAACAAATTAATATCTCTATTATCTGCCATCTTCCTTGCCTGATTTAGTTTAGAGTTTTTCTCTGCAATAGGCTTAGGATTATTGTAATTTACGTCAGCATCAGCAATTACCCAAACGCTATCTCCAGTAGCAGCAGATAATTGATTACGCTCTTGATATTCTCTTGCTTTTCTTACCAAACTGACATAATCTGTTTCACCAGCACTGCTCCTGCTGCCTACAACACGAATATCAATATTATTTTGCCTTGTCTTGAAATGTTCAAAATACTTCGGTTCTGTCTGAGAGCCTTCAGTTACAATCAAAACTATCGGTTTTACATTTCTGCGTTTAGCTCCTCTTTTCTCAATCTTTCCCTTAGCCATTTAGAAGCCCTCCATGAATAAACGGTATCGCCCCATAACGGCCTAAAAGATAACCTTTTTCAACCTTAGCATCTTTACGTATTGAAAAATCATAAAGAGAAAATAAATCCGTAGCTGCTGTCAAATTATCTTTTTCTGTAAACCATATCTGATCTCTACGAAGAATATCTAAATCAAGCAGATTAGTATTATGAGAAGTAAAAATAAGCTGTGCCCCATTAGGATTAGTATCGCTATTATTAAACAGCATTACCAGATGTTTGGTTAGCAGCGGATGCAGATGAGCATCTATTTCATCAGCTACCAGCAAGGTTCCCTGCTCCAAAGCTTTCTTGATAACCCCTATAAGCTTAAAATAGCTGTTTGTCCCATCAGACTCCTCAGCCATATTAAGCACATACGTATTCGTTTCGCCAGCATCATCTTGAACTGTATGCACCGTTTCTACATTCAGATAACTCATGGCTCCTTTAGACAGCTTCAACAACGGATCTACATCTCTGACCTGCAATGACTGAATACCAAAATCAGCTACCTTCAGCATAGAAGCTATCGCACTGCGATAATCACTATCCTTGAGCTGCTCTGCATTAACACCATACGCATCTGCTACTGAATTTTTAGTAATAATCTGGCACGAAGCAAACCACTCCAAAACAGGTATTACCTTGCTATAGCTCCAATTTGAAGCAACAGAAAGATATAACTTATTAGCTGATGTACGCTCTTTCAGCACCGTCTGCTCCTCTATATCGCTCGTAAAACGGTACTCAGTGCAGTTATTACGCTCAAATATAAGTGCTTGCCTGCCGTTAGGATAATAATATAAGTATTCTTCTACTACTTCCTTATCCGTAACAGCAAAACCATAGGTATACCTTATACCTTGAGCAATAAAGATAACCTCAAATCTAGTCGGCTGGCTTGGGGTAAGCTTGTCAAATTTAAAAGGAATACGCTCAATGCTCTTATGCAGCTGTTTTTCATGCGAAGTCAGAACGTAATTAACCATAAACCAAAATGCATTAAGGACATTTGACTTACCAGACGCATTAGCTCCATAAATAACAGAGGATTTTAGATACCGTTTGCCTTTATCCTCAATCAAAGTTTCTTCATGCTCATTATCCTTGCTTGCCAGCATAGACAAGACGATTTCTTTTTTTATGGACAGATAATTCTCCACGCTAAACTGAATAAGCACAATTCTCACCTCCAAAACATTCTATACTATAATTATAGAGCTATTTTTGTGAGATTTCAACGAATTTTTAGTTTAAATCAGCGATTTAAGCGTAATAAGCTATTAGTTATTCGATTTATGTAACTTGTCAAATTTAGCTTACTAACTTTTTAGCAATCCAATCGTCAACATTCTTATTATCGCCAGATATACCCTGCGCTTTTGCTGATGTGTGATAAAGAAGTAGTAGAAGTGTAAAAAATTTTGCCGTTCCTA
>ERZ773243.135-NODE-135-length-103338-cov-7.643417_pt1 | contig 103338 bp, 105 predicted proteins | sample MGYA00580520_ERZ773243 | MGnify/ENA primary metagenome ERZ773243 (study PRJEB29015, sample SAMEA2737747) | human gut metagenome | biome: human gut; feature: human-associated habitat; material: faeces | place: China | collected 2012 ... | reverse complement strand
CAGGATTTTCTCTATCAAATCTTTTTTGCCAATACATATATGTTGCTTTAGGCATGCCTGTGTATGAGAGAAGGTCTTTTAATTTGAATTGTCTTCGGAGACTACTGATGATTCGAGCCGTTCTCTCATTTTGGCGTCGTCCTCTAAACGCAGTCTCCTCAGTTCTTTTAAAAAGGCATTTTCTATTCTTAGCTTAAGAAGTTCATCTTCTAATTCTTTCACATGTTCAGCACTTGTATTAGGAGTATTCTCTTTAACATTCTGAGAAATTTTGTTGCAAGCAGAATTATCCAAAGTTTTTTCCGACCTTTCTTCCGAGGCCTTAACCCGTCGGGGCCAGCTACTCTGAATGCTTCAACCCATCTACTAATCATAGTATAATTGGTGATTCCATTTGCTAATGCCAGTTCCTCATATGAGACCTCGTTTGATAAATAAGATTCTACCATATGAAGCTTGAATTCAAAAGAATAATTATTCTTCTGTCTACTTCTTTTTAAGCCTTCCTCGCCAAACTCATTATAATTATGAATCCATTGTTGAATCTGTCTAGCACTTTTAACATTATATTTTTTTGCTAGTGCTTTTGAACCAACACCTAAACTTAGATGCTCTAGAACAATTTTTTTCTTAAGCTCAAAGTTATATTTTGCCATAAGAAAACCGACCTCCAATAGTTAGATTTTTTGGTCTAACTTCTGGGGTCGGTTCAAGTGATAGTTGTTTTTGATTTTAATTTACTAGCAATTCAGCATTACGATATTAAGCATGTGAAATATTTGGTTTTAAATATATAGTCTTTACTTTTTCAAATATTCAATTTGAAAAAAGAGATATATGTGGTACAATATTAAATGGGTTTTTACCTGCAAATTTACAAGTAAACGACTGTTTGGATATTTGAGGAGAATAAGTATGGCTATTTCGTACAACAACTTATGGAAAACATTGATCGACAAGGGAATCAATAAAAGTGAATTGTGCAAAAAAGTTAAGATAAGTACAAGCACCATGGCGAAAATGACAAATGGAGAGCCAGTCAATTTATCTACATTAGAGAGAATATGTAAAGAACTGGATTGCAATATAGAAGATGTTGTTGAGATTAAGAATGCAAGCGATATTCAGAACTAAGAATATTGTAGTGTGAGGTTAGTATGCTAGAGAAGATATGTCCGGTTCATAACGTGCCGGTATATGGTGATAAATGTATAAAAGATGGTTGTGAAGCAAGACCACTTGTTTCTACTACTATTTATTGGTGTGAACATTGTAAGGTTCCTGTGTTTGAGAAAGAATGTGATTCGTGTGGTAGAGAATGTACCTATATGGCAACAGATTTAAGACCGGTATTTCCAGAAGAAAAATTGTTGCTTGCGATACTGATGGATTTTGAGAACCCTTTGTCATATGAAAAGTCATCGGTTTGGAACAGCAATGCAGGATATTTTGTGGATGGAAAAAGAATAGAACTATCTATTTCAGAGATAAATAGTAAGTCATTATCAGAAGTTGATAAGATCCGTGAGCAGTATGATAAATATCTCCCACAAATTGATTATGAATATTTTGATCAGATGGTAGAAAGATTCGTTGAAGCGAATAGAGTTCGTTATCATGATATTGTGGATGAAGCAATAAATTATATTCAGAGTTTTGAAGATAAATATACGTTTGATGATATGTTTATTTCTTTTAGTGGTGGTAAAGATTCGACTGTAACATCAGATTTGGTAATGAAAGCGTTTGCCAACAGTAAAATAATGCATATTTTTGGTGATACAACCTTAGAGTTCCCACTTACGGAGGAATATAGAAAGAGATTCTCAAAAAAACATACAGTAATAAGAGCTAAGAATTATGAAAAGAATTTTGAAGAACTTTGTGAACAGATAGGACCGCCATCACGAGTAATGAGATGGTGTTGTACAGTTTTTAAAACGGGTGCTATTAATAAAACACTTTCTCAGGTTTTTCAGGATAAAACAAATGTATTAACCTTTTATGGAATTAGAAAGAGTGAGTCTGCTTCAAGAAGTAAGTATGATAGGGAGAGTGAAAGTCCTAAAATCACAAAGCAAACTGTGGTTTCACCAATTATAGATTGGATTGATTTTGATGTATGGCTATATATCTTATCTGCTGGAATTGATTTCAATGATGCGTATAGATTGGGATATTCCCGTGTGGGATGTTGGTGCTGCCCAAACAATGGTGCATGGTCCGAATTTTTATCAAAGGTTCATATGTTCAACAAATATGAGCATTGGAGAAACTTATTGGTGGACTTTGCAAAGAAAATTGGAAAGCCAGATCCAGAAGAATATATAGATAGTGGTAATTGGAAAGCACGACAAGGTGGACAGGGATTAGAAATATCTAATACATCTATTATAAAATTCGAGCCTTGTGCAACGGAGGAAAACGCATTCAATTATGAATTGCAAACTTTAATTACAGAAGATTTGTATGAGATGTTTAAGCCTTTTGGATATCTGAATTTTGACCTTGGTAATAAGAGATTAGGTGAGGTATATGTGCTTGATCGTCAAGGAAACGTTGTGTTGGTGATTCAAGGAAAAATTGGTACAAACAGATTAAAGGTAATAATTAAGAAAATTAATATTGCAGGTGCAAATAGTTTAACAACAGCTGAAATGAAAATTAAATGTCAGCTTACAAAATATCAGATGTGTCTGGGATGCAAAGCATGTGCAAGTGTATGTAAGCATAATGCGATTACGGTTCATACATTCCCACAAGATGATGATGATCCAGTGGTAGTGTATAGAATTGATGATGAAAAATGTGTTAGATGTACAGAATGCGTAGACCATTTCAACGCTGGTTGCTATATGCGAAAAGTATTGACGATTAAAAGGAGCTAATTATGGCGGCTATTAGATTAAAAGGACATGAAAAATTTCATCTTAGAGAGGGATGGATAGCAAAAGGATTATATGGTGTGAGTGCCAATCCTAGAGTTTTTTCAGGAAGTGATGGAACAGATCAACTTGGAGTTGGCACCAATATGGTTAAATCTATTAAATATTGGATGCTTGCAATGGGTCTGATTAAAGAAGGACAAAAGAATGGAGCGGAACTGACAGATCTTGGGAAAATGATTCTGAAATATGACCCTTTTTTAGAAGATGACCTATCATTATGGTTGCTTCATTCTTATATAGCAAAAAATAATTTTCGTTCAACGGTGTGGTATTTGTTTTTTAATAAATGCCAGGCAGAAGAATTTACTAAAGAAGAATTATATATCGTTTTAAGAAAAGAATTAATTTCATATGCGGAAACTGATTCGTTCCCAGAATCGTCATTAAAGGATGATATAGATGTTCTTCTCAATATGTATAGTAAAGATACAAAGAATGATGATCCGGAGGATAAAAACAAATGTCCTCTTGCGAGTTTAAAACTAATCAAAAAAGAAGGCGATGTGTATTATAGACAGCAGCCGGATATGAGACATTTTAGAGATGAAATTATCCTATATGAATTAGGCAATATTTTTGAAGAGGAAAGTTCAATAGGTATTGATTATGTAGCGGAACTTGCAGCTAATATTTATCATCTGTCCAGGGTTGCTATAAATACAATATTAGATAGATTGGACAATGCGGGATACATTACAGTTAACAGAACCGCAGGTCTTGATGAAATATATCCTAACAAGAAAATTTCGGTAAAAAAGATTATTGAAGATTACTACACAAGGTAGGTAAATTATATGCAGTTAAGAGATTATGTTAGATTCAATAGTGATTTTAGAGATTCGGTAAATCTATATTTGGATTTAAACAAAGTGGACAAGATTAAAAGTTATATTCCTACAAAATCGTCAGTAGATATTTTGGAGCAATATTTGGATGCTGTCTTGGATAATAAACAGCATTCAACATTATTGATTGGACCTTATGGAAAGGGAAAATCACATCTTTTGCTTATGTTACTGGCGGCATTGACATTAAAAAACAACGCTTCAAATGATGCTTTGATGGATGAGTTGTGCGACAAAATCAAAAGAGTCAGTGGGGAGGTACAGAAGAAAGTATCGAAAGCCTATAAGCAAGGAAAATACCTGCCTGTTCTGATTATGAGTACACAAGGCGATTTGAATCAGGCATTTTTAGTAGGATTGAACGAAGCATTAAAAAGAGAGAAGTTAACGGGAATCACTCCTGACACTTTTTATACCTATGCGGTTTCTACAATCAATAGATGGAAGAAAGCATATCCGGATACATATGCCAATTTTTCAGAGATGTTGAAAGAATACAAATATACGGTTACAAGTATTACATCAGCATTAAAAAATTGCGACGAGACAGCATTAAACATTTTTAAAATAATATATCCAAAGCTTACATCAGGAAGTGAATTTAATCCCCTCGTAGGTTCAGAAGTACTACCTATGTACAAAAATATTGCAGACAAGCTTGTAGAGGAATATGGATATTCGGGAATCTATATCGTTTTTGATGAATTTAGTAAGTATATTGAAGGACAAGATAAGAAAATTGCTGGAAACAATATGAAGATTTTGCAGGATATGTGCGAATTGGCTAATGCATCGAAAAATGCAAAGATATTTATTACGATGGTTGCACATAAGAGTATTAAGGAATATGGAAAGTTCTTGTCTGTTGAGATTATTAACTCATTTACCGGAATAGAAGGTCGAATAAAGGAAGTATTATTTGTAACATCATCGAAGAATAATTATGAGTTGATTCAAAATGCCATTGAAAAGGATGAGGCATTTGAAACAGTACATCGAACTATGAGGTACATATCAGATGAAGCGATAGATTCATCCTACAAGCTTCCAGCCTTTTCGGGATTTACAAGGGAGGACTTTGAAAAGATTGTTGTTAAGGGCTGCTATCCACTGAGTCCTATTACAGCATATTTGCTCTTGAATATTAGTGAAAAGGTTGCACAGAACGAAAGAACGTTATTTACATTTATTTCTAAAGAAGAACAATATAGCGTAGCAAGAACTGTAAAAACAATGGCAGAAAACAAAAACTGGATTATTGATGCAGACCTTATCTACGATTATTTTAAAAACCTGTTCAAAAAAGATGTAAATAATGAATACATTCATGGTGAATGGCTTAATGCAGAATATGCTTTAAGTCAGGCATCGGATTCAAATCAAAAGAAAATGCTTAAGTGCCTTGCGGTTATTAATATTGTGAACAAACCAGATGAATTGCCGGCTGACGAACAAGATTTGTATATGGCTGCTGGAGTACCTGATCCAGAGGCGACATTGGCAGGCTTATGTGCGAAAGGATTGATATACAAAAAAGGTTCTAATAACTGCTATGTATTTAAAACTAGAGCAACATCAGAACTAAAGACAGAAATAAAGAAGCGTATGAATGTAAAGAGTGGCAAGGCTAATTTTAACAAAGTGTTGTCGTTGGTATCAGATACGCAATATATTCTTCCAAAACATTACAATATGGATTTCACAATGACTAGATATTTCAGATACGAATATATGTCAGTGGAAGAATTCCTTTCTATTAATGATTTAAATGTTGTTTTGGATGATAAACAAGTATGTGATGGAAAAGTATTAGCTTTATATTCAATTGATGATATTGACTACACAGAACAAATATCTGAAAAGCTCAATTTCTGTATGAATAAAAAAATAGTTGTCATATACAGTAGAAAGCAGATGAGCTTACAAGACAAGTTGCTTGAATATGAGGTGCTTCAAGAAATTAAAGGCGATACATTGTTTTTTACTTCTGAGGAAAACAAGGTTTTATTAAAAGAGATACCAATTATTGAAGATGATTTGTATAGAGAAATATATCTTTATCTTGATACAGCATTTGAAGATAGGGACGAAAGAACAATTTTTTATGCATTGACAGATCATGTTGAAGTGGATAATAAAAAAAGAATATCAGATGTTGTTGATGCTGTTTGTAGTCAGGTATATTCAGGAACTTTGTCAGTAAATAATGAACTGATAAATAAAGAAAATATTACAACTGTTCCAATAAAAAAAGCTAGAAAAACAATTATTGATCGTTTGATTCATGGAGAAGATTGTACTGATTACTATACAGGAACTAGTGCGGAATCAACTATATACAGAGCTCTTTTTGTAGGTACAGGTATTATCTCTAAGGAATACCAAAATAATGCAGAGACAGTAATGAATGTTTTTAATTCGTTTATTGAGAGTGCGTGCGATAACAAACAACCTTTGTCAAAACTACTTGAACAGTTATCAGAAGCACCTATAGGTATGAGAAAGGGTATTATTCCAATATACCTTGCATATGCGCTTAGTTTGCGTAAGGAAGATATTGTAATTTACTTTGATACCAAGGAAATGGATCTTAACTCTGATATCGTTTTGAATATGTGTGAAAGTCCAGATGATTATTATATCTTCATATCTATGGAAGATATGAAAAAAGAACAATATTTAATAGGACTGTGCGATTTGTTTGGAGTAAGCGAGAGTAAAAACAAGTCAGAATCTCGTTTGCAGAATATTCTCTTAAGTATGCAACGTTGGTTTAGAGCATTGCCGCAGGTTACAAAAAATATTAAGAAACAAGATAGATATTTTGGCAATAGTATAATCAGTAAAGCATTTCCTAAGGTAAAGGGGCTGCTTCAAAACGTTGAGGCAAATCCATATGAAGTATTGATGGTGGACATGCCAAAGGCATTTACATGTGAAAATGACTTTGAAAAGCTCATTGAGTTATTGACCGAATTGAAATCAAAACTTAATAAATATTATGAGTGGGTTGCACAAAATGCAGTTGAATCTACAATAGAAATCTTTGATAAGAAGAAAAAGAATGATCTTGTACATACTTTGCAGGAATGGTATGAGGAACAAAGTACATTAGCAAAACAGGGATTACATTCAGGTTCAGTGACGGGATTTATGAATGTCATTGCAGATATGAAGACATTTGACGAGTTAGAACTTGTGAAAAAAGTGGTTCATTCTGTGACGGAAGTATATTTAGATTCATGGAACGATAGTTCTATGGAGAAGTATTTAGAAGCATTGAAATCAGTTAAAGAAGAAATTGAAGGAATAAATGATGAGAATGCTTCAACTGGTAAGCTTGAACTTTCGTTTGTTGGTAAAAACGGAGAGAAGATTGTCAGATATTATGAGCATGTCAATGAAGGTACAGGAACAATATTGAAAAATATGCTATCTGACAACCTGGAAGATTTTTCTGATTTGTCGGTGAATGATAAGGTTGCCATTCTGCTTGAAATGATTGAAAAGCAATTAAGCTAGGAGGAAAGATATGATTTATTTGGATAATGCAGCAACGACATATCCGAAGTCGGAGAGTGTGTATCAGGCATTAGATTATGCAAATAGAGAGTATGCATTTAATGCGGGAAGAGGTTCTTATGAAAAAGCTCGTATTGCTACTGAAATAATTGATACAACGAAGAAACAAATAAAGGAGTTGTGTCATGCTGCTGAAAATAGTAGTGTGATTTTTACACCGTCAATTACTATTGCAATAAATCAAATTCTGCAAGGTATAGATTTTAGAAATGGGGACAATATTTATTATTCTCCGTATGAGCATAATGCTGTAGCAAGAACGCTCCATCTTATTCAGAAAAAAGTAGACGTCAATCTTATTGAAATGCCAATAGACGAGAATACATTAGAAATAGATGTTGAAAAATTAAAATATGAGTTTTCAATTAATCCTCCTCGCTGTGTATGTTCCATACATATTAGCAATGTTACTGGATATGTGCTGCCGATTGATAAAATTTTTGAATGTGCAAAGCGATATGACGCAATAACAGTTTTAGATACAGCACAGTCCTTGGGAGTAGAAGGTGTTGATATGTCCATGATGAATATATCATTTTTAGCTTTTGCAGGACATAAATCGTTGTATGGACCATTAGGAATAGGCGGATTCATAGACAGTAAGCAGATTAAACTTAAAGAAATAATGGCAGGAGGAACTGGTAGCAGCTCCTTGATACTTGATATGCCGACCGAAAGTCCGGGGAAATATGAATTTGCTAGTACAAATATAGTTGCGATATCCGGACTTAGTCAGGCACTCAAAGAAATAGATACAGATAATCTGAAAGAAGAACAAAAATTGGTGAATCGGTTAGTGGATGGCTTGTCAAAGATAGAAGATGTTATCATATATAATCCGAGAACAGAAGTTCATAGAAACATTGTTTCATTCAATTTGAGTAAATATAAAGCAGAAGAATTAGGCACCATACTAGATGATGATTTTAGAATCGCTGTTCGAACTGGGTATCATTGTGCACCATTCATTCATAGGTGGCTAAAAGATGAAAAGTATCTGGGGACTGTTAGAGTAGGCATTGGCAAGTTTAATACTGAAAAAGATATAGATACTTTATTAGATGCAGTTCAGGAGTTAAGTGAGGAGTGATCGTATATGAGTTTTAGTGAATTAGTGCTGAATACAGAATATCGTTCTTCTATCGCATTAACCTCAAGAGATTTTTATGCCCCTATTTTAAAAGTGGCTATAAAGTATGATAGAGCCGTGGGCTTCTTTTCTTCATCTTCGCTAGTACATATTGCAGAAGGATTATTGCCGTTCGTAAATAATGGTGGAACAATAAGACTGGTAGCTTCGCCAATACTTAGCAAAGAGGATGTTGAAGCGATAAAACAGGGATATGAAAAAAGAGAAAGTGTTATTGCGGGAGCTATCAAAAGGGAACTGTATGAGCCACAAAATTTTCGGGATAGTGAAAGGTTGAATCTTCTTGCAAATCTTGTTGCTGATGGGCGTTTGGATATAAAAATAGCATTGGTAGAGAACAATAAGAATTATGGAATTTATCATGAGAAGATGGGAATCTTCTTTGATGGTGAAGGAAACAAAATAGCGTTTTCTGGTTCTAACAATGAAACTTATATGGGAATGGATGTAAATTATGAAGCGTTTGATGTGTTTTGCTCATGGGAAAATGAAACCGATGCAAAGAGAGCAAATGCCAAGGCTGAAGCGTTTGAAAATATTTGGAATGATTTAGATCCTAATATTTCCACATATGCATTGCCAGAAGTAAAGGAATCTATACTTCAAAAGTATATGAGAGCAAAGATTGATTATGATTTGTTTGATGAAAAAGATTTTGAACCAAGTACTGATAATATGGTAGCCGAGGATAATGGCTCTTATGATGTGAAGCCTTTTGGTGCAAGAGTTCCGGAAGATGTTAATTTACATCCTTATCAAGTAGAAGCTATAGACACTTGGCAAAAAAATGATTTCCGCGGAATTTTTGACATGGCGACTGGTACTGGAAAGACCTATACAGGTTTAGGTGCAATTGCTCGTTTGTCAGAGTTTTTAGAGGATAGGTTGGCAGTGTTTATCGTTTGTCCATACCAACATTTGGTTGAACAGTGGAAAGAAGATATTTTACGATTCGGAATGAATCCTATTGTAGGATATGGAGCAATACCAGCTAAACAGTGGAAAACAAGGCTTTCTGATGCAATAAGAAATCAAAAGCTCAAAGTGAGGAAAAGAGAGTTCTTCTGTTTTGTCACTACAAATGCTACTTTTTCTGGAGAGTTTGTTCAGGAGCAAATACGAAAGATAAAAGGTAACGCATTACTTGTAGTAGATGAAGCACATAATTTTGGCGCTGATTATTTAAGACGATTACTATCTGAAAAATTTAATTATAGACTGGCATTATCAGCAACACTTAACAGACATGGAGATCCAGAAGGGACGCAGGCATTGTACGATTATTTCGGAGATAAATGCATTGAATATACATTGGATCGAGCTATTGAAGAAGAAAAACTTACAAAGTATAAGTATTATCCGGTAATTGTATCTTTGTCAGAAGAAGAAAGAACTGCATATGCAGATTATTCGCGTCAAATGAAGAAATGCTTGATGAAGGGCAAGAATGGAAAATTTAAGTTAAGTGAAAAAGGAAAAAAGATTGCCTTAAAAAGAGCTAGGCTCGTTGCAGGTGCAATAAACAAAATCGAGATGCTTGAAAAAGAAATCATGCCGTACAAGGATGATAGACATTTATTAGTGTATTGTGGTGCGACAAAAGTTCTAGATCCAGATAAGGAACTAACAGATATAGATGATGATGACCTAAGACAGATTGACATTGTAACGGATCTTTTAGGTAATAAGTTGAAGATGAAGGTATCACAGTTTACTTCAAATGAAAGTGTAGAGGAAAGGGCTGTGTTAAAGAGAGAGTTTGCCAAAGGTGATACATTACAGGCTTTAATAGCAATCAAATGTTTAGACGAGGGTGTAAATATACCTAGTATTAAGACTGCATTTATTCTTGCTAGTACAACCAATCCGAAAGAGTACATACAAAGAAGAGGTCGAGTATTAAGGTTGTCGGAGGGAAAGGAATATGCAGAGATATATGATTTTATTACTCTGCCTAGACCACTAGATGAAGTGAGTTCTCTTACAGAAGAAGAAATGAAGAGAGAGCTTACACTAGTAAAAAATGAATTATGCAGAGCAGAAGAGTTTGCACGAATCGCAATTAATTGTGTGTCGTGTTCAGCAATACTTGATGAAATAAGAGAAGCATATGGCTTACAAGATTATGTATTGGAGTTTGAGGAGGACTTTGATTATGCAGACGAATGAAACAGAAATTGTTAATGGAATTGAGATTGAAGTGGATAAGGCACAGAGACTAATTAAGAAAGTGATAGTTAAAGAAAAAAGAAATCTAAGTACTAAAGAATTTGGTTCCACTGAAATGGTAAAGAAAATAAAGAAGATGATTGAGGAGGAAGTAGAATGTTATTAAAAAGTATGACGCTGACTAATTTTAGACAGTTTAATGGCACACAGTCTATAAATTTCTCCGTAGATCCAGAAAAGAATGTTACTGTTATTATGGGAGAAAATGGTTCGGGTAAAACGACATTAGCTCAAGCATTTACATGGTGTTTGTATGGTTCTACAGATTTTGACGATCAGGTGGTATTGAACAAAGCAATTGCACAAAACATAGGACCTAATGGAGAATCTTTCGTACAGGTAAAGATAACCATGCTTCATTTAGGTGTGGATTATACTATGACTCGTGAGCAAAAATATACGACAGATTCAACTGGAAATCTAAAGAGAGCAAACAACACTGTGTTTAAAATACAGTATAAAAATACAGATGGACAGCAGGATTTCGTGAAAGATACAGAAGTTGACTTAAGAATGAAAGAGATTCTTCCTAAGGAACTTGCAAAATATTTCTTCTTTGATGGTGAAAGAATCGGAAATATGAGTAAGGAAATTAGAAAAGGAAAAAGCAAGGAATTTGCAGATGCTGTTAAAAGTCTGTTGGGATTAAGTGCATTTACTGAAGCTCTCGATCATCTTGGAGGAAGGTCTTCTAATACTGTAATTAAGAGTTATGAGAACGATTATGATTCAAAAAGTGATTCAAAAATTGCACAACTTAGGGATGAGATTGCTCGTTATGACACAAGGTTAGAACAGATCGAAACAAGACTTTCTGAAATTGATAATGAGGAAGATATTGCCAATGAAAAAGCAAAAGAATATGAAGCAAAAATAGCAGAAAATCGCGATAGTGAAAAATACGCACAGGAAAGAATTCGATTAAAGAATAAGATTAATGCATTAGAGCAGAGCAAGGTATCAAGTACATCTGGGGTAATTGATACATTTAATCGAAAAGGAGCATCATGGATGGCAACCAAAATGATTCACGATGCATTAAAGGAATTGGTGGATGCAGATAAATTAGATACTGGAATACCTGATATTCACGCTAGAACAATACAGTTTCTTATCAATCGAAAAAAATGCATATGTGGAGCACCAATAGAGTTTGGAGGATTAGCTTATACTGAATTAAATAAGGTATTAGATTATATACCACCTAAGAGCATAGGAACTTTGATTGGGCAGTTCGTACGTGAATGCGAATTAAAGAGCCGTGGGGCAGCAGATGCATTTGAAGAAATTTCAAATAAATTTAGTGTTGTCAGTGAATTTGACGCCGATTATGCAGAGCTATCTAATCAAATAGAAGTTATAAATAAAAAACTTGAAGGAATGCTTAATGTCGGTGAACTTCAGAAAAAATACACATTTTACAATGGAGAAGCCAGAAAATTGCGCTCTGAGAGAGTGCGTCTAAGTGAAGAAAAGGGCGGAATTATAACCAAAAGAGATCGCTGTGAAACGAGTATTAATGAACTCGTCCTTAAAGATGATAATAATAGACGTGTTGCAAGGTTTAAAGCTTATGCAACCTATATGTATCAATATCTCTTTTCTGTATATAAGGAAAAGGAAACAGAGGTAAGAGAACAGCTTGAAGAAAATGTCAATGCTATATTTAAAGAGATTTATAATGGTGGATTTTCTTTGAAATTAGATGACAAATACAATATTCAGATTCAGGTTGATGATTTTGAGGGATACTCTGGTGATGTAGAGACATCGACTGCACAAAGTATTTCTGTGATTTTTGCATTTATTGCTGGTGTAATTAAAATGGCAAGAGAAAATAATTCTGATGAAAACTCGATGCTTATGACAGAAGCATATCCGCTTGTAATGGATGCTCCTTTATCTGCATTTGATAAGACCAGAATTAAAACAGTATGTGATGCACTCCCTAAAGTAGCAGAGCAGGTTATCATCTTTATCAAAGATACTGATGGTGAAATCGCTGAAGAAAACATGGGTAGTAGAGTTGGAATCAGATACATGTTTGATAAGAAAAATGAATTTGAAACAGAATTGGTTGGGAGGTAATAGACATGTTTGACAAAGAGTATTCATTCAAAGGAACACATGCAGAAAAAGTAAATAAATTGACTGCAAAATTTGATGATAAAAATCAGCTGTTTAAGAGAAATCTTGATGTCTATATGATGGCTCCTATCGTAGGATTTTTGTTTCAGAAAAAAGCAGATGTGAATTCTGGTGATGGAACACAGAAACCTACAAAAATATTTCCGCAGCAGCTCATTGAAAACAGTGATGATCTGGCATTTACATATAGGCTAATTATGCTGTTAGATAAGAAAAATGCAGAGTCTGTTGATGAAAGAGTAGATAAAGCATTCAGACAGTTTAATAGTCCACAAGCGGAAAACGATGAAAAATTATTTGATCAGTATGTTCTTGGTGGTGTAGACATATTGTATGAGAAGTTAATTGAATCAGCAACAAGTACAGAAGATTACTTGAAAAATTTATATGACTTCATGGAAGATATGGATGATAGATATAACCAGACGATAGATAGTGATCAAATCAGTTCATTATGTAGATTGGCAAAGAAATAGGACATGGATAAAGATAAGACAAGTGATAAAAAGCATCTCGTTGAGAGAATATTAAAAACTGAATATGAAAAAAATGGTTTTCTCTTAGAAGATGACATCATTGATATCTGTATTGAGCATGATTTGGATTTGGTGGAGATTGATAATTTATGTGATAAATTGCTTCATCAAAAAATGATTGTTAAAGATGCTGAGACAAAGAAGGATGTTAATGATACGGATTCGTATGTTGACAGAAGTCACTTGGATTATGATGCGCTGCTAGGAGAAATTAAAAAAGAGTACCCTAATTGCGCAGCTATCATAGATGAAATATTAGATATACTACCTCCTCAATCAAGGGAATGGCAAACGATAATTGCAGAAGCTCAAAAGGGCAATGGTTATGCAAGGGAAAGAATGATAAAAATGTATCTAAGAACCGTGATGAAACAGGCCTACAATTATTCGAAAGATAATTATTGCGATTTTGAGGAAGCATTTCAAAATGGTGTGATTGGATTGATGAATGCAATCGAAAAATATGATGTGACGAGTCCTGATTTGTTTCCTTCCTATTTTCCGTTATGGGTAAGACAAAACATGCAACGTGAAAGTACCATTAGGGGAACTATTCTCAGATATCCTGCACATTATAGAGATCAGTTAAATGTTATTGTGTCAGAGGCTAGATGTTTAGTAGAAGATGATAATTTTGAAGAAGCTGTGAATATGGTATCTGACAAGGTGAAAATACAATCGGGATTGACGGATGAAGAAATAACAAAATACATTTTACCGTATGTAGAAATACCAGACGACATAGAAACAGAAGATGAGATCGAGAATATGCTACAGGATACCATGAAGGACTGGGTTGTAGATCTATTAGGTATGTTAACTGATCGAGAACGATTGGTATTAAAGTTAAGATATGGTATAGGTGACAATCAGGAACGCACATTGGAAGAAGTTGGTATTCTCTTAAACGTAACTAGAGAAAGAATCAGACAGATTGAGTCTAAGGCCATGAGAAAGTTAAAATCTTCGAAGAAGATACATAGCTTAGAGAGTTATTTATGATAAGAATATTTAGTCGAAAGAAGGTGATGTTTCGTGAAGAACGCAGATAGTGTTTATATAGAAAATCTGAATAGGGAACTATCGCTTCTTGATGATGTCAATCCGGTAGACATATATAAGGCCCTTGAATAATTTGTCCAGAATAAATCATTATTTAAAGATTTTGTAGAAAGTGGTGGTTTTAGATTTGAATATATCTGGTACCGCATGTTAATTAAGGATTCTGTTTGGGAAGATGGGATAACAAGTATAATTGCTGTATATAGAGATACAAAAAACAAAAATGCCCAAGCTGCAATAGATTGGCTTTGTAAATGTATTCAAGAATTTGATTCAGCAGGTGAAAAATGGAACCTTAAAGCTCGGGATATGGTCGAAAATGATAATGGCAGAATGGATATAGAACTTAATAAAACCATGGAATTCATAGGTGGAGTGATAGAAGGAGTTATAAAAACTTATATATGTTTTGTAAATGGGTGTTTTTCTATACAAAATGGAAAAGTTGCTGATCCGACTATAGATTTAGGAGTAATGACGCATAATATAATAGACAAGGATGCTATATTTTCTGCCATATATCAAGATATGCTGGAAAATGAAAAAATATCAGATTGGAGAAATGTAGCAAATCATGAAAAATATTCATTACTTTCAGACGACAGTATAGAATTGATATTTGGTAAAAAGGATAAAACAAGAAAAAAATTGTCAACGATTAAGAATATCCGAATAATTGCAAAACAGATTGATATGTTGGCATACATGAATAAGATAGCAGTGGAAATAATAAAAATAGATGAGATTGAAAATATATCGAATATACTTCAAATCAAAAGTAAAAATAAATACAAGAAAAATGATGATCGAATAGCAGCAACGATTGAGTATGCAGCAAAATGTGGATTGCGCATGATAGATTTGGATATTGAAAATGGTGGCGCAGTGTTTGTTGAAACAATATTTGATAAAGAAAATTTTGAAGAATTTTTAAACAAAATGAGACGACTATTTGCTGAAATTGATTTAAATATTATTGTTTATAAAAGTGAAAAAGTGCATTATACAACGAATCTTACAGATAAATTTGGCAAGGTAATGGTTTGGAAGGTATAATAATTTAAAAAGGTCTATTTGTGTCAGCAGTGCTGACACAAATAGAAAGAGGAGTGGCTATGGAAAAAGATCTAAGTATCTCAAATTTTACAGAAATTGTTAATATAATTGAAACAGCAAAGAATAATGCCTATAAAAAAGTAAATGAAGAATTGATAAAAATGTATTGGAAAATCGGTGGATATTTGCATAACCAATCTTCAAATGCTGAATTTGGCGATGCATATGTCGATGCTATTTCAGAGGAAATAGTAAGAAACTTTCCCGGAATTAAAGGATTTTCAAGACGTGGTCTGTATAGGATGAAACAATTCTATGAATTATATGAGAATGATGAATTTGTGTCAGCACTGCTGACACAAATTAGTTGGACAAATCATTTAGCAATTATGTCAAAGGCAAAGAAGGTTGAAGAAAGACATTTTTATATTGCTCTTTGTGCAAAAGAGCAATATTCATCGCGTGAGCTAGAACGACAAATAGAAAGTGGATACTATGAACGATATATGCTTTCTAAAGAAAAATTATTGCCAGAGACTATAGAAAAGTTACAAATAAATCCATTCCTTGATACTTATGTAATGGAGTTTTTAGATTTGCCAGATAAATTTTTAGAAAGGGATTTACGAAAAGGTCTTATACGAAACATGAAAAGCTTTATTTTGGAAGTAGGAAAGGATTTTACTTTCATAGATGAAGAATATAAAGTAATGGTAGGAAATAGTGATTTCTTTATTGATTTGCTTTTTTATCATAGAGGTTTACAATGCTTAGTAGCTTTTGAATTGAAAGTAGGCAAATTTAAGCCAGAGTATATTTCAAAAATGGATTTTTATCTTGAAGCATTAGACAGACAAATTAAGAAAGAGAATGAAAATCCAAGTGTAGGACTAATATTATGTGCATCAAAGGATGATGAAGTTGTTGAATACGCTATGAGCAGATCTATGTCTCCGATGATGGTGGCTGAGTATAAATTACAATTGCCAGATAAAAAGATATTAGAGAGAAAGTTGCAGGAATTGATTAGTACGGCAGAAATTAGTGATAAAGATATTCCGTGATGATAAAGAATGAAGGTGAAGTGCATGAATACAGTTGATATGTGTAGAAGAGAAAAAGAACTTACATTAGATTTTGTTCTTAATATTGATAAATGGAAAACTGTCAATTTGGAGGTGCAACAATTAGTATCAGGACATTGGGAGTTTATTAAATTTCTGAATGATGATTGTACAGGTATTAATAAAGATATTTCTAAAGTGCCAAATGACAAAGGTGGTATATATGTTTTTTTATTAAAACCAGAAGTCATACCTACGCTTCATACATATATTATGTATATAGGACGAGTTAGAAAAAAACAAGGTTTCAGTTTGCAAAGAAGATGTAAAGAATATTTGACAGATAATAGGGTTAAAATTGCTTATATGAGAGAAATGTGGGGAGAAGAATTATATTTTTATTATTTTCCACTAGAGGATGATGCGCTGATAGAACGAGTGGAACGAGAATTGATTAGGGTAATTATTCCACCATGTAATACACAAATACCAGATCAATACATAAGTTATTTACCCTCAACATCCGCGTTTTAGAAAGGAAGGTTATTGAATATGAAGAAAAATGAGTTAAAATTGCCAGCGATTCGATCTAAGATGGGAATATGGGTATATTATGTGAGTTCGTTAAGTTTTAATCAAGTGCGAAATTATGTTAGTCCTATTAATGATGAATTGCATAAATCAGAATTGTTAAGTCAAATGATCCAGAGGAGCATAACCGAAAACTATAAAAATATTGCGCACTATTTAACTTCGCAAGAGGAAAGGTTTTTTAATGCATTAATTCTTGCTGTGTATGATGGGGAACCTAGTTGGAACGAAATAAGAATTGAAGACGAAAATGGACAGGATAATTATGATTTGGGAATTTTGAGCTTAACAGGGCTTGAAAAAATATTTCCTGTAGATGGACAGCATAGGGTAGCAGGAATTAAGGAAGCATTAGAGATAAATCCCGATTTAGGACAAGAAAAGGTACCAGTTATTTTTATTGGACATAGTAAGAATGATGTTGGAATGCAACGTACACGCAGAATGTTTAGTACGCTTAATAGATATGCAAAACCTGTTTCTATGAGAGATATAATTGCATTGGATGAAGATGATGTGATAGCGATTGCATCGAGAAATATAATTGATCAGTCAAAGTTGTTTGAAGATGATAGAATTTTAGATTCAAAAACGAAAGCGATACCGGATAATAATGAAAGAGCATTGACAACGATTATAACATATTACGAATGCAATAAGGAGTTGGCTTGGCTTTTTCTTAAAGATAAACCAGTAAAAGGGTTAGACGAAAAACTTATTAAAGGCAAAGCAAAAGTAAATGAGTATATTAGGCATAGGCCGAATGATGAAGTAATAGAATTTTTTACGAATGAATGTGAAGCATATTGGTCGGCCCTTATTGGTGAGTGTCAAGATGCTTTCAAGAAAGATGTGGGTATAGGAAAGTACAGGAACAGAGATGGGGGGCATGTCTTTTTTCGACCTGTATCGTTAATCCCATTTACAAAAGCGTTGGTAAGAATAAAGGAAAAGGAAAATTTAGATTATGAGAACTTAATTCGAAAATTCCCGTCAAGTGTTTTTTGGATTCAAAATGATATTTGGAAAAAAATAATATGGGATGATGTGAAGAAAAGTATGATTATGGGTAATTCAAAATTAATAGAATTAATATTTTTATATTCTTATGATAATTCTTTTTTAACAGAATCGGAAAAGAAGAAAATAGTTAAAGAACTTGAAAGTAAGTGGGATTACCATGAAAGTGACATAATAGAAATTTTTGAACAACGTCTTTGGGGTGAAAATATATAATGAAATTTGATTAAAGCAAGTATTTTTAGCACTAGAAATACAACAAATATTTGGTTGCTAGACAACTATATCAAGAGAACTTATGTCAAAATTAAGGGATATGGAAGTGGTTGAAGTAGTAAATGGCATGGGGAAAGGCCGATGTATTTTTAAACAAGGATAAGAAGAGTACCTTAATGAATGCTATTTGATACAATGGAGTTAAGTGACTTCCTCATATTGTCAAAAAATGTCAAATGATTCTTGTTCCTATATTTTATGTATATGATATAATTAGTGTATAAAATATAGGAGGTAAGAAATATGTTTAGAATTAATCATAATGATGCAATAGAGTTAGAACATCAGGTAAGAAGGTTATATAAATGCGACAGAGCGGGAGTGTCAGGTTTGGCCGATGCGGATAATTTCGAATCAAGCCCGTTTTCAGCAGCTATTATGGTGGTGTCATACATTCATGCGTTAGGAATGCAGGATTCAGAGACACAGTATGATGAGTTTTTACATAAATACGAAATTATATTTAATTATCCAGAAGAAAATGATGCATCAAATGAGGTTCAAAATTATATAGATGATTTAACTTCCATAATCGAGAAATATTTGTGAGATGAGTCAAAGTGATAAGTTCGAAGGTGAAAAAACATGATACATTTTTATGATGATATTATTAGAAGAACACTCGAAGTAATAAATGAGGCACATGATTGTTTGGATGTACTGAACGATAATAAGGAATAAAAATATTGTAATTGATAATTGCGTTGTCTTTAAACGTAGTTTATAATTTGCATTAGGTGGACGTGCAAAACATCAGATGATTATTCTCTGAATAGTAAACAAACCTGCAAGCCACCAGAACTACACACAATAATGACAATATAGCAATGGTACTGGATTGGTACTAAAAATGTGTGAAACGAAAAATAATGAGTGAAAAAGATGTATGTTATCAATACAATAAAGTATAGATAATAATATTGAAACAACCAGAATCAAACCAAACTTTGCGAGTTTGAATAGTCCACGCTGCCCCAGAAAGCCCTATTTTACTGGGGTTTCGGGCATGTGGCTCTATAAATTGCATTTTCATTGCATTATTTATATCACTTCTCGATGATATTCAGCAGTGAACTGGTTGCTGGTGTAATCGGCAATGCTATGAGTTGCAGGAGTGTAACTGAGCATACCGGTCAGTTTTTTTGCAACCTCAAAGTTACTGTTCGGATATAGATGCCCATAGGTTCCTAAAGTTGTCTGGATTTTTTCGTGCCCCAGACGGTCTTTAATAATCAATGGGTTTTCTCCCATGCTGATCAACAGAGAAGCGTGGGAATGCCGCAAGGCATGAATTTTGATGCGGTGGACACCAGCAAGTCCTGCAAGCTTTTCGAGGGCTCTTGGCAGTGTATGCTTGCTGGTAGGAATGCCGCTGTAGCTTAAAACGAAGCCGCAATCCGGCAGAACCTTTTCTTGAATTTCTTTCCATTCCTTTAGCTCCCTTATTGTATCCTCATCAATGACGATAGTACGATTGCTGGCCTGTGTCTTTGGCTCAACAAATTTGTATTCATTCATTGATTTATAATACAATGTCTTTGTTATGCTCAGTAAGCCTGTTTCAAAATCAATGTCCTCCCATTGGAGTGCGGATGCCTCGCCAATTCTCATACCGGTCATAAATAACAGCCAGAATGATACGAACAGATAGTGTTCGTAGTAATCCCCTTTGTAGAGCAGGGAAATTACTTTTTGAAATTCCTCCAGTGTCCAGAAATCTACTTTAACCTTTTTGGATTTAATATTACCGACCATTCGTGATGGATTCTTCTTGGCAAGTCCAAGGATAATTGCACGGTCAAACGCCATGCAGAGCATTCCCTGAATGATTCGTACATAGTTGGGGCTGAACTCTTTGGCAAGCTTAAGCTGCCATGCCTGCACATGAATCGGTTCAATTTCATCCACTTTTTTTCGGTAAAAAAATGCAAAGTGTTTTTGGACTGTTTTTAGACGGTTTTTGTAGGTGCTTTCTTTCACCTGAGTTTTATACCAGGGAAGATAGATATCCTCTATAAAGCTTTTGAAGGTTGGTGACTCTTTATCAGCAACCAGCTCTTCGGCAGAGGATAAGATCAATTTGGAGTATTCCTCTTTCGCCTCCTTTTTTGTTTTAAAGCCGCTTTTATATTTTTGAATTTGCTTACCGGTAGCCGGATTGTAACCCAAATTTGCCCTGAAATAATAGGTTCCGTTTTCGGCTCTCTTTATAATATCTTTTGCCATAATTTCACTCCTTACATGATATGCAAGAAGCACAATCAGGTCTGTTTGTCGGGGAGAGTAATCCCCAGCAATTCTTCAACGGCTTCCTTTGGCACCCGGTCTAATTTGCGGGACTGATAATAGGTATGTCCCTTGGAAATCATCAGTTTTTTTGCCTCTTTGATAATATCAGCCGCAAAAGAAGGACCATATCCTAATGCTATCAAGTCACTTTTCGTAACTGTAATCATAAGCCTCCTTTCCATAGCCAGGATATAAGACTTCAATATCTGGCTATAAGTATATCAGTTTTTATGTAAAAATAAAATAATTCTCTTTCTGCAATAGTAGGCCTCATACCTTCCATCACCGCTTCCTATGCCCGTCCCGGCCACGTCTTCGGCTGCTCTGTGAGCGATGAAATCCAGACGGCGGACATACCATGAGCAGGGAGTCCGTCATCAGGAACCAGTATCCATGATGGTGTATGTTCTTCAGTTGTCAAAGAACGAATGGAAATGAAAGGTGAAACACCTCCCAGACCATTTTGAAAAGTAAAGAGACAAAAACGGACAAATACTTGAAAAATTTTTTAAATGAGTAAAAAAGAGAAAAATAGATATTGTAGCTATGAGTTGACAATCTACAAGATATTGTGCTAAGATTGCGTTGTGATTGATTTTTATGCATACCTGCTGTCAGGGAGCGATATATGTAAGGCATATATCATAGAGCTGACGGTGTGGATTCCGGCATGGGAAGCCATGTCCGGAGGCATACGTTGTCTAAGATTGTATGAAGTGTCAGAGATACCATGTAAAAGCATGGCAGTCTTTTGGCACTTTTTTATTGTCCGGGTAAAGGCATACCGGATAATAAGAAGTATTTTGTGGGATACCACACGCTGTATGGAATGGAACCGAAATGGAGCCATTCTTTTTTTGTGTGAAGCAACGAGCAAGTGCGATGCTTGTAGCAGCATTTGGCGACTGCCGCATCAGCGAGCAGTTTACTGCGAGAGTGCCAGTAATCCGCATTAGCGGCTGGATAAATAAAAACCTCCGAAAAGGAGAGAAAAGAAAGGTGGAACGAAACATGAATGAAACAAAAGTGTATGCAGACAGCTACTGCGCAGTATTCCGGGAGCAGAAGGATTTTCTGGAGTGCATCCGGAGCAGGATGGAAAATTCCTGCTGGGATCGCAGAAAGTCAAAGACGCTGCGGCTGGCGGCGCTTACGGAGGAGAGTCCGATTGCAGACCAGCTGCGGGAGAAGTACGCAAGGGAAGGCGTGGACGAGGACATCATTAAAGACACCATTTCCAACACCGGGCTGGTGCTCAGGGTGAAAAATGAGTATTATCCCGTGAGGAGCTGCGCCATCAAGAGTATTCTTGACAGGGCAGGCATAGGCGGTGCAGGACTGCGCCGGGTGGAGAGAAATGTCTATGCGAGGATTTTGAATGAGTGTCTGAAGGTTGCACAGGGAGACGCCCTGCTGCGCATTTCAGAAGGGAAGGTATCAGCGGTTCTCGGCGGTGACGGCAGCGATTATGCCGTGATTGACACGGAACAGCTATACCTGCATACCATTGACTATCTGAACGCCAACTTCCACGGCGTCCATTACCTCGGCGGCTTTTATGAGCATGACCGGGTATCGGCATTATGGGAGCTGTCCGGGGAACCGGCGCTTTTAGATGCTTACCGGAAGGAACTGGACCTGGCAGGAAAGACAGCAGAGGAAATGGTTCCGGTTGTGCGTGTGACAACTTCGGATACCGGGGCAGGCGGAGCCAATATTTACCCCATGCTGCTGTATGGCAGGGAGAATATTACCATCAACCTGGGGGAGCCGCTCAGACTGGGACATCGGAACGGAACTGGTATTGCTGAGTATGACAAACAGTTAAAGCTGTTGTACGGAAAATATCAGCTGGCGGCGGGAAACCTGATCCGGCTCCTGCACATTCCAATCCAGAATCCCGTCAACTGTATGAAGGGCGTTATGGATAAGCTCGGAATTGCCAGAAAATACAGTGCGGATGCGGTGGATTTATTTGTTGCCCAGTATGGGGAAGACCCCTGCACTGCCCATGAGATTTACTATGGCATTTCGGAGATACTGTACCGTCTGGCCTGCGAAGGGGCAGAGGGCAGTGTAATGACAGCGATGGAGGAGAAGATTGCAAGGGCGCTCTCTGTCAGCTGGGAAGATTTTGATGTTCCGGGAGCATACAAATGGTAAAAGAAAGTGCAGAGATTCTGCAAGAAACAGTAAACTGCAAAGCAGAAAGCTGAGGCGGCTAAGCTTCAGGAAAATAAAAACTGAAAACTTAAAATCGGCGGAGAGAGAAGGAGTCAAAGCCTTCTCTTTTTTCGCACATGTAAATACACAGGTGGAAACCATAACTGGAATCTGCCGGAAAGGAAGGAATGTATGGGTTTAAATTTGAATTATGAAGCGGAAGTGCTGGTGGAGACAGACGGGCTGACAAGGGAGCAGTGGCTCGATTACAGGAAACAGGGAATCGGAGGCAGTGACTGCGCGGCAATCATGGGCTTTTCCCCATTCTGTACAAAGCGGGACTTATATTATGACAAGATTGGCTTACAGCCTGCCATGGATGAAGAAGAAGGCAACTGGGTGGCAAAGGAAGTAGGGCACAGGCTGGAGGATCTGGTAGCAGAGATTTTTTCCCAAAAGACCGGTCTGAAGGTTTTCCCTATCCGCAAGATGTTCCGCCATCCGCTGTATCCGTTCATGCTTGCGGACGTGGACTTTTTTATTGAGTTCCCGGACGGGCATTACGGCATCTTGGAATGCAAGACCACCAATTATAACTGTCAGGACAAGTGGAAGAATGACACAACCCCGGTCAATTATGAGTACCAGGGGCGTCACTATATGGCAGTGATGAACCTGAATGAGGTGTATTTTGCCTGCCTGTATGGGAACAACGAGGATGAGTTTTTCATACGCCACATGGAAAGGGACATGGATATTGAGGAAGATCTGATTGCGGAGGAGGAATATTTCTGGACGGAGCATGTCCTGAAAAAAGCAGAGCCTCCCTATACGGAAAAACCGGACTTTGTGCTGGAAAGCATCCGGAAGCATTACGGGCCTGCCGATAAGGACGCAGATTCGGTAAAGCTCAGCCGCACCCTTGCCAAAAATCTTGAGGAGTATCTGGCAAGAAAGGCGGAAAAGTCCGCTCTGGAAGCGCAGATAAAAAAGCTGGAGGAACAGATGAAATCCAGTTATGCAGGCGTGGTAGAGGAGTTGGGCGTCAGCTGCCGGGGTGTCCTGAAAACAGGGACCAGCGAGTACGAAGTGACTTATAACCCTATGTACCGCACCGGGATTGACAAAAAAGGACTGGAAAAGCTGAAAATCAATCATCCGGATGTTTATGACGATTATGTGAGTGTCAGCGAGAGCAGACGTTTTTCGGTAAAGAAAAAGGAGGCGGCTTAATGATAGAAGAGAAGGAACTGGTATATATCTGTTCGCCATTGTCGGCGCCTACAAAAGCGCAGATCAGGGAAAATATGTCCCTTGCCCGCTTTTATGTAAAAATGGTTGCCAGCCAGTTTCGCTGCAGGGCAATCGCACCGCACAGCTTCCTGCCGGAGTACCTGGATGACAACATCCCGGAGGAACGGGAAATCGGGCTGCAGTTTGGTCTGTCCGTTCTGGAACTCAGCAAGGCAATGGTGGTGTGCGGAAGCAGGATCAGCAGGGGAATGCTTGGTGAAATCCGGAGGGCAAAGGAGCTTCGGATTCCGGTCTATGCCCTTGTGATACAGGAAAATGAAATCAGCCTGACAGGGTTTGAAGAAAAGGAGGAGTGCCATGATATGTAGGTTTGCAAAGATCATTTTTCAGAATAAGGAAAACGGCTTCTGTGTGTTTGTCTATCATACGGAGGACGATACAGTGCCCGTGGCGGCGAGAGACAGCTATTACAAAGGAACGGACATTGCATTTACCGCCGTGGGAAATTATCTCCCCGACACGGACAGCGTGGAGGTGGATATGCAGGGAAAATGGGTAAAAGGGAAGAGAGGAATGCAGCTGCAGGTGGAAAACTTTGAGGAAATCCTTCCCCGGACGGAGGAGGGGATTCTGGGTTATCTTTCCTCCGGCATGGTAAAAGGCATTGGGCCGAGGACAGCGGAGCTGCTTGTGAAGCGCTTCGGGAAACGGACCTTTGACGTGCTGGACCATTATCCTGACAGCCTGCTGGAAATCAGGGGCATCTCGCAAAAGAAGCTAGATGCCATTCTTTTATCCTATCACGGCGGACACGCCATGCGTGACCTTGCTGCCTATCTGACTCCCTTCAAAGTAACTCCCAAGAAAATAGAAAAGATTTACGAACATTTTGGGGCAGATGCCCTGGAAACCGTTAAGAACCAGCCCTTTGAGCTTTGTGAGATAAACGGCTTCGGATTTCTGACTGTGGATGAGATTGCAAAGGCAAATAAGTGCAGACCAAACGACCCCATGCGGATCGAGGGCTGCATTCATTACTGCTTTGAAAAGGAAACGCAGGACGGACATCTGTATGTCAACAAGCAGCAGTTCCAGAAAGCGGTTCATGAGCAGTTGAATTACGGCTACAGCGGAGAAGTTGTAACAGAGCGGGAGGTGTATAACGGCATTTACAAGCTGTTTTCCCAGAAGGAGCTGTATTACGAGGAAGGGGCTTTGTATCCCGCTAAGTTTTATGGTTTTGAGTGCGGGGCAGCAAAAAGGCTGGTATCCCTCCTGATGGAGAAGGAAACCGGGAACATTCAGGTGGACTTTCTGGTAGAGGAAGCACAGAGGGAGCTTGGCATCCTGCTTTCGGCAAAGCAGTCCGAGGCGGTGAAAAAGGCGTTCAGCCATAAGGTTTCCATTATTACCGGAGGACCCGGCACAGGAAAGACTACCGTGCAGAAGGTACTGCTTTACATCAATGAAAAGATCGGCGGCGGCACGGTGCTGCTGACAGCCCCCACGGGCAGGGCCAGCAGGAGAATGGTGGAGAGCACCGGATTTTCGGAAGGCTTTACCATGCACAGCGCCCTCGGATTGACCAATGATGAGGAAAGCGAGGGCAGTGCGGAAATGCTGGATGCGGATTTCATCATCGCAGACGAATTTTCCATGGCAGATATGGCGCTGAGTTTCCAATTTTTTAATCATATTCGACAGGGTGCAAGGCTTGTGCTTGTGGGAGATGTGAACCAGCTTCCCAGTGTGGGACCGGGCAATGTGTTCCGGGAGCTGGTGCAGTGCGGCGTCATTCCAGTCACGGTGCTTGACATGGTGTTCCGCCAGAAGGAAAACAGCAGAATTGCCGTGAATGCCCAGCGGATGCAGCAGAATGATGCTTCCCTGGATTATGGAACGGATTTTGTGTTCCGGGAGGCAAAGGATGCGGCAGAGGCGGCGGAGATTATTCAGAAGATCTACCGGGAAGCCGTGGAACGTCTGGGCGTTGAAAAGGTGCAGGTATTATCACCTTACCGGAAAAAAGGCGAGGTCAGTGTCAATGCGCTGAACGAAGTGCTCTGGAACATGGTAAACCCGGAACCGGAGCAGGAAGCAGGGCAGGACGCAGCACCGAAAAAGAAGGAGAAAAATGTATTCCGGGTAGGGGACAGGATTATCCATAACAGGAATAAAAACGGCATCAGCAACGGGGACATCGGGTTTGTGACGGATATTTTCACGGACGAGGATGATATGGAGTTGACGAGGCTGGAATTTTCTGATGACAGGCATGTGGAGTATAACAGCGACGAGCTGGATATGGTGGAGCATTCTTATGCAACCACCGTACATAAGAGCCAGGGCAGTGAATATCCGGTAGTTATTTTACCGTGGCTTCCCATGTTCTATAAGATGCTGCGCCGCAACATTTTATATACTGCCGTGACCAGAGCCAGGGAACAGGTGGTGATTGTGGGGAGCAAAAAAGCAATTTACATGGCAATCCACAACACGGACAGCGACAAGCGCAATACAAGGCTTGGGGAGCGTATTGTCCGGGAATTTTACGCTGCACAGGAAAGAGAGAACAAAGAAGCTGTTTAGATTTTTAGAAAAAGCAGCTATTTATGTGGTACAGAGGCTTTGCTCTGAAGCCAGAAAGCCGTAGAAATAGCAGAAAGAGAGGAAGAGATGATTTCAGGAACAGAAAACGAAAAAGTTGAAATGACAGACAAAATGATAGAGCGGGCAGACGAACTGGACAATGCAGTTTATGATATGCTACTGACTGCTTTACAGCTGGACAGTGCGGAGGCAGAGAAAGAATTTCCATGGAATATCGCAATTATCCGGGAAGTTCTGGGCTTTGTATGCTCCGTGCTGGCAAGGGAAGGAAAAGCGGTCTGCAATCCTTATATCAGTAATGGCAGCTACCGCTGTACGCTCAGTGAATGCGGCTGCAGGAAATGCAGCTGTCAGACAAAGTTCATGGAGCGGGAACGCATCATGGGGCGTATCAGTGAAGCAATGCAGCTGAATGACATTGAGGTAAAAGATAATGACGGAAACAGGCTGCATGTCAGGGAACCGCTTACAGGAGAAGAATTTGAAATTGCGATTAAGGAAATTTTTGAAGAAACAAATAATAGTGGATCTTTTGGAAATGCAGATTTGTTTTCCGATATTGAAGAGGCTTTGTCACATAAAGGATTTAAGGTATTAGATGGATCGTACAATGATGTTATTGTCCGGAATGTGGAAACAGGCCAGGATTATCAGATCAGGATTGAGAAGATTCCAGGGTAGGAGGCAGCGTGAAAAAAACAACAGATTATCAGAAAGAATTTCTGGAAGTGTTCAAAAAGCTGTCTTACTGCCGATCCTCATGGGACGTATGGAAGGATTTTCTTGACATGGGATGTATCTCCATGTCGAACAGCGTCCCGGCACTGTACCGTGAGGACAGGGAAAAGGAGTATCTTTCGATTATAGGAAGATATAAGAAAGAGGAGCAGGAGCTGTTTCCGGAATTGTTTGGATATTTTGTTTTGGCTCTGAGCGAGAATCCCGCACAGGATTTTCTGGGGGAGATGTACCATAAGCTCGGCCTGGAGCAGGAACAGAAGGGACAGTTTTTTACACCCTATCATATCTGTCACTTTATGTCAGAGATACAGTATGCCGGTGTTGATGCTAAGGCAGAGCTTGCGGAAAAAGGTTATCTTTCCGTGAGCGATCCCGCCTGTGGTGCAGGGGCAATGCTGATTGCTTTTGCCAACGTATCAAGGGAGCAGGGCATTAACTTCCAGCAGAAGGTATTATTTGTAGCACAGGATATTGACGTGACAGCGACAAGAATGTGTTATCTGCAGCTGGCAGTCTTAGGATGCCCCGCCATCGTAATCTGTGGGGACAGTCTGGCAAAACCGGGATTTCATCCGGATAACAATGTGTGGTATACGCCCTTTTATTACCTGAATGAATGGCGTTTTGTAGAAAAAGTGCCGGGAACAAAAGGTTCGGAGGAGATTGCTGACATTATTTCTGAGACAAAATTTCAGGAAAACGAAGACGGTCAGCTCTGCATCCAGCTGGATAAGACAGCATAGCGAAAAAGTTTCAAGAAAAAAGGGAAAGGCAGGTCTTTATTACATATACCTGCCTTCCCATAGTGGAAAGCCGCCATGCGGCAGAAAGTGAGGAAAGAATGAGTGAAGTAATGACGAATCAGGTAGCCATGTATGACAGTGTGGAGGCAATCCGCAATTTAAACAGCGTGGAAGGATTTAACCCCAGGGATTTTATGAGGGTGATACAGGGGGAAGGCGAAAGCGCCAAGTATTATCTGGATGTGGCGTTCCGCAAGCTCTGGTTCCGTTTAAAGTACCCGGAGGGAAGAATCAGCAAGCGGCTGTTAAAGTTGGAGAATGACATGGCAGTCATCGAAGCAAGGGTATACTTAAATTACAGGGATGCAGAGGAGAACTTTGTTGCCAATGCGTTTTCCCATAAGTTCCGTGCGGATGATTCCCAGTTCGGAAGTAAATTTGTGGAGCTTGCGGAGACAGCCGCAACCGGAAGGGCGCTTGCCGATGCAGGATTCGGACTCCAGTTTGCAGACTGCGAGAAGGAAACAGACCCGGAGGTAGCTGATGCACCCTTTGAACCACGTTTTTTACAGGGAGAAGGAGCAGGCATGGGCTATGCGGCAGAAAATGTGCCGGAGATTATGGACGAGGCAGGAACCGTGACGGATGAAAATAACCTGCCGGGGCAGCATCAGATAGAAGAATATCTCGATGCGCCGCAGACAGCAGGACGGACAGCACCTGTCATGCAGCAGAACGTAGCAGCGCAGGGAATGCCTCCTGCAGGAGAAACCATACGGAGAGCAGGAGAACAGAAATCAGTAGCAAATGCACTGGTACAGAAACCGACAGCGGCAGCATCTGCCATGATGCAGGGGCGAACTCCGGCGCAGGCATCCCATACACCACAGCAGAATGTGGGAGCAATTGATAAAAAGCTTCCCGTGGAACAGATCTATGCCATGCTGGACAGAGATACTGCTGCAGCGGTTGTGGTCAATGTAGGATACAGCAAGGGCAAGACATTAGGGCAGATTGCAGTGGAAAAGCCAGATTCGCTGGAATGGTATGTGAACCAATACAACGGGCCGGACAATCTTCTGCGTGCGGCCTCTAAATATCTGATTGATTCAGCTCTGCAGAAAGCTGGCTGAGGAGCGGATAAATAACAGCGGCCCGGCATTTTACCGGGCTGCAGAAAGGAGGAAAAGCCTTGCATCAGGATTTTCCTTTTACCATCAGGGAAGTGGCGGAGCTGCTTGGACTCCATATCCGTCATAAGAATACGGTCAGCCTGGACGTGGACTGTCCGTTCTGCGGCGACAGGAAGGGGAAACTGAACCTCAACCTGAAGAAAAATGTGTTCAAATGCAACCGCTGCGGAGAAAGCGGAGGTATGCTTGCCCTGTATGGGAAGATATACGGACTGGATAACCAGACGTCCTGCAGGGAAATCAAGGACGCATTGGGAAGAAATGAGCAGGCGCCGGCCTATGAAGTGAAGTGGAGGGAAATAAAGCCTGCCGCTGAAGATGAGGTGATTACGCTGGAGCAGGCGCCGGATGAGGTAAAGCATAAGACCTATACCATGCTGCTGAATCAGCTTACTTTGACAGAACCCCATAAAGAGGGGCTTTTGAAAAGAGGCTTTACGGAGCAGCAGATAGAAAAAAACGGCTATAAGAGTACGCCGGTCTTTGGCTTTAGGAGCCTGGCGAGACGTTTGCTGAAGATGGGCTGTGTGCTGGAAGGCGTGCCCGGATTTTATGAGGAGGAAAGCGGGGAGTGGAGTATCCACTTTACCGCAAAATCCTCCGGCTTTCTGGTTCCTGTGAGAAATATAGAAGGATTTATTGTAGGGATGCAGATCCGTCTGGATCATCCTTATGACGGCAGGAAATATATGTGGCTTTCCAGCGTGAATTACAACAAGGGAACCTCCTCCGGCAGTCCCACGCATCTGGCGGGAGAGCCGGGAGCAAAGACGGTATTTGTCACAGAAGGTCCCCTAAAGGGCGATTTATCCCATGCCCTGTCAGGAAAGACCTTCGGCTGTGTGCCGGGAGCAAACCAGTATGCAAACCTGCCTGCTTTCCTTTCGGAAATGAAGGGGTACGGAACGGAGTTTGTCTATGAAGCCTATGACATGGACAAGCTGTTAAAGCCGGTCTGCCGTGGGGACTATAATGAAAAATGCAGATATTGCCCGCAGTATCACAAGGACTGGAGACATACAACTATCCTGTGTGAGAAAAAACAGATCAAACGGCAGAATATCCAGCGGGGATGTAAAAAGCTTGCCGGTATCTGCCGGGAACTGGAACTTCCGGGGAAATCCCTGACCTGGGATACGGATGAGGACGGTGACTGGGCGGAGCATGTGAAGGGAGTGGACGATTATCTTGTAAGTCTGGAGCGGAATAAATAAACAGTGCGTATAGAAATGGTTATGCCGGAGCGGTGCTTCCTTTTGGGAGACGCTGCCCGGCATTTTTTATGTACCTTTTTATGTATTGCCGTTGGTTTTTACATAATGTGTGCGTATATAACAAAAAAAGAAAGAAGGAGACAGTATGATGTATCAGAAAATAATTGTACCCATTGACCACGGAAACCGTAATTTAAAAACCGAGCAGCATGTGTTTACTTCCGGCATTCTGGAGAGCGACTGCAAGCCGGTGCTGGGAGAATTCCTGCAGTACAACGGACGCTATTACACCCTGTCCGAGCAGAGGATTCCCTATATGAGGGATAAGAGCAGTGACGAGAGGTTCTTTATCCTGACACTGTTCGGCATTGTCATGGAGGCAGAGCATCAAAGGATAAATGCAGAGAATACCATTCTTCCGGTGGAGCTTCCGGTGGGGCTGCCGCCGAAGCATTACGGGGCGCTGCATAAAAAGTTCCGGGATTATTTTATGGACCGGGGAAGGCAGTGCCTTATTTATAAGGGCAGGGAATATCAGTTGGAGATTGCAGATGCGGCTGTTTTTCCGCAGGATTATGCGGCGGCAATGACCATTTATCCGAAGATTTCCTCTTTTAACAAGGTGATAACGGTGGATATTGGCGGTTTTACACTGGATTATCTGCTGCTTCGGGGCGGCAGACCGGATTTATCGGTGTGCGATTCTTTGGAAAAAGGGGTAATCACGCTGTATAACACGATTATCTCCCGTGTAAATTCCGAGTATGACATTCTGCTGGAGGATGCGGATATAGACAGTATCATAAAGGGTGAGAAAACGGACTATGATATGCAGGTTGCCCGTATGGTGCAGGATATGACAAAGACCTATGTGGATGACCTGCTTGGAACGCTCAGGGAGCGCGGTATTGATTTAAAGACAGGCTGTGTGGTCTTTATCGGCGGCGGAGCATTGCTGTTACGGGAATATCTGGAAAATTCCGATAAGGTTGGCAAGTGCGTATTCATCGAGGACATCTGTGCAAATGCGAAAGGATATGGGCTGCTTTATCAGGTACAGAAGAAAGGCAGGTAACTGCCATGGAAAAAAAGAATCCGTATATTATGACTATAGGGTTTAAGAAGGAGGACCCGGACCATGTGTATGTAGCAGAGTTTTTAAACTCTCTGGGTAGGGGAAAAGCACAGTATATTGTAAAGGCGGTTCTTGCATATCAAAATGGGAAGCAAAATGGAGAAATTCTTCAGCCGGCAGAAAATCCTTTTGACTATGACACCATCAAGCAGATTGTGCTTAAAGTAATGGAAGAAAGGGAAAGGCAAACAGGCAATGTGATTGGCACTGTGCAAGAAATAGAATCAGAAAAAGAGAATGATTTGCTGCAGGGATTTGATGAAGATGCGCTAAATGGAATTGTGGAATCTCTGCAAGCATTTCAGGAACAATAAAGTAGGGAGGCAGATAACTATTTGATTAGTTGTCTGCTTCTTTTTTGTAGTAATAGAATAAAGGATATGAGATGAATTTCTATAAAATAACATATAACAAGTCAAAATAATATGTATTATTTAAATATTGTATACGCATTGTTTCTAATAGGTGACAGAGAATTAGGAAATACTATCTATACTGAATGTAATGTTTCTGATTAGTCACAAATAGGAGGCAATACTATGCAATGGATACTTCATGATATTCCAATTGGAAGAAACATACGGAACATAAGAGTACGAAAGAATATGACTCAATTAGAACTGGTAACAAAAATGCAGTTGATGGGAAGCAGCATGTCGAGAAGTACCTTAGCAAATATAGAAACAGGCAGAAGAAATGTAAAAGCAAGCGATTTGAAAGCTTTAAAAATTATTTTGGATGTTGGATATGAAGAGTTTTTTGAAGATTAGTATCTTCGGGCCATTATAAGCGAGAGGGATAAAGATGATAAAAGTTGCTATTTGTGATGATGATAATTTATTTGCCCACCAGTTAGAGAATATTATATTGAGTACTTGTGATAAGGAAAGCATTAAGGTGGATACAGAGATTTATCTTAGTGGATTCACTTTGGAAAAGGGAATACTTACCGGTCAGAAAATTGATCTGATATATCTTGATATTCAAATGGAAAATGGAGATGGTATTTCCGCAGCTAAAAATATTCGTAAAATGGATGATAATGTCATAATAATTTTTGTATCAAGTTATGACAGATATATGATGGAGTTGTTCCGTTTAGACGTTTTTGCCTTTATAAAGAAACCAGTAGAGCCGGATTCCTTTTCAAAAACATTCTTAGAAGCAAATCAAAAAATTTGTAGTAAAAATTTTTTCTTCACATTTAAGTATAGGAATCAAGAGTTTAAGATTCCTTGTAAAGATATATTGTATTATGAAAGCAGAGGAAGACAGATTAGCATTCACGAGAAAAGTGGAGAAGTACATGTATTTAATGGGAAACTGTCGGATGTAGAAAAGAATTTGGAAAAAGGGAAAATTCCTTTTCTGAGGATTCACCAATCATATTTAGTAAATTATTTTTTGATTAGGTCAAGAACAAAATCAGAGGTCATATTAATAAATGGAACTATTCTTTCAATTAGCGAAGACAGGCAGAAAAAATTTGGTATTGATTATGGGAAAATGTTAAGAGGAGAAATTAATGTATAATGTAGGGAATCTTATATTTGATGCTACAATGGTTGTTGCAACTCTTTGGATTGTAAATAAATACTTGGGAATTTTTAATAAGAAAAGACAAAATATAATGTCTGTCAGTATATGGATTTTATTTGCTATTTTTCAGGTCTATGTACAAATTAATAGTGGCATTGCATCTATATGGACAACTATTATAAGTATTGGTTTAGTGATATTAATATCATTATTTGGTTATACCAATAAAGGGAAAAAGAGTATTTTAGAAGTTTGTTTTTTATATGTTGTATGGGTATTAATAGAAATAATGATTTCGTTTTGTGTAAATTTATTGCCATTGGATGAAAATCATTCTGTTATGGCAGGAAATATTATATCAAAAATAATAATGATTATAGGTGTGTATGTATTTTCGATTATGTGGGAAAAAACAGACAATAACTTCATTCCGGCAAGGTATTATGTGGGATTACTGTTTGTACCAATAGGAAGTATTTATATTGCAGTAAATGAATTTTATTCAATTAATAATATGAAAGAAGTGCTTCCTTCGATGGTAACATTCAGTATTTTATTGCTTTTTAATATTATTATTTTGGAAATATATTCAAAAATCTCAGAGAATTTTATTATGGAAAAGGAAAAGGCAATTTATACGCAACAAATAAATATTATGGCTATAAATACAGAAGAACAAAAGAAGGTAATGGAAAATTTTCACAGAGAAAAGCATGATTGGATCAACGAGTTAATAGCACTGAAGAATGAAATAGAATATGAAAATAAAGATGTAGTACTTCAAAATATTGATAGAATAATTCAAAACTGTCAATTTGGAGAAGCTATATCTGATACAGGAAACAAATGTATTGATGCTTTGATAAATGTAAAATATACGACAGCTAAGGAAAAAGGTATTGATTTTATTCTAAAAATTTTTATTCCAGAAGAATTGCCGATAAATCAATGCGATATGGGGATTGTTTTAGGGAATATTCTTGATAATGCTATTGAAGCAACAGAGAAATGTAATTCTTCTGCAAAAAAGATAGAGATAATTATGGGAATAAAAAAGGAAGCTTTGGTATTGGTTGTAAAAAATCCGTTAGCAGGTTCATTAAAGAGAAATAAAGATGGTAAATTACTATCTACCAAAGAAGATTCTAAAAGACATGGGTATGGAATAAATTCTGTTATTAAGGTGGCAAGAAAATATAATGGGGACGTTATTATAGAAGAGGAAGGAGGAGAATTTGTAATAACAGTTACCATGAATCTTGAGAATTTTTGACAGCATTCACCGTAAATTTGACAGAATAGAATAATAAGTGATTTTTTCCTTTATAATTAACAAAAGTACCAGTTCATTCAAAGGAGGACGAAAAAATGAAAAAAAAGAATGAAAAGAAAATGTTTGCCAATGCTTTGTCATCGGTAGCTGCTGTTATGCTGACATCCGCTGCAAATAGTCGATGTGCTTTTATATACCATCAGCCTAAGCAGCCGGAAGGACTGAAGAAATTCCGAAGGTTCTAAAATGGGTAAAGCGGCTAAAATTTTAGCAAACTATGTCATCCAAAAGGGCACTGTAAAGGAAGACGAACGGGAGATTTATGAATATGGATTTACTGTAGCCATGGAAACTGTATTGTGCATAATAGTTTGTTTTGTGGCATCATTAGTATTACATACTGTTCTTGAAGGCATATTGTTTTTTGTGATTTTCATTCCTTTGCGTTCATATTCAGGAGGATTACATTTAAATAATTACTGGTCATGTTTTTCTTTATCGTGCCTGACATTTTTAAGTATTATGCTGTTGGGAAAATATCTCGACTTTTCAATATATATTTTACTTACGGTATTCTTTTTATCGGAAATGGTAGTTTACAGTCTGTATCCTGTTGAGAATATGAATAGAACAGTAGATGTCGAGGAAGATAAGCACTTTAAAAAGAGATTAAAGCAATTCCTTATAATAGACGGAATTATAGCGATTATATTTGCTGCTTTAAATTGGAACAAATATTTGCATGCTATTACTATGACTCTTGTAATGATTGCTGTTACAATGGCAATAGGTAAATGTAAAAATAAGAGTAAATGATTAGATTTTGTTTGAATGAATACTGAGACACAATAAGTAAGAGAGGAATCGCCTATTGGTTGTGTTTAGAATTCATTGTAAGTAAAATTGAAAAAAATATAAAATCGAATGCGTTGTATGTAAACGTATTCGATTTTTTTTGTTTGTATACCTTTTCCTTTAGATCTCGGGCACCTCCAAATAAAACTAATCTTAAAAAATTAGGATTGGAGAGAATAAAAAATGACTGAGATAAATATGAATTCCGTGCAGAATCGCTTTACGGCTTATTTAGTAGCGGCGGTGACAAACCAGCGAATACATTACATGGAACGTAAAAGGCACCTTCAGAATTTGGAATTTGTACAGAATGATTTACAGGAAAAGAATTATCTGGACTTTGACACACAGTACCATGACTATCTTGGAGAACAGACAGAATTTATTATGGAGGACTGGGAAAGGTTTCAGGAACTGCTTATATTGCTCGAAAGTGAGAAGCTTATAAAGGCGGTCAGACGGCTGAAGGAACGGGACAGGAAGCTTCTCTTTGCTAGAGTGTTTGGAGAGCTTTCCTTTACGGAGCTGGGTGAGAAATTTGGGATGAATCCCAAGCAGGCAGAAATGGCTTATTACTATATCATCCGGAAACTCAGGAAGGAACTGGAGGTGAGTACGAGACATGAATTTTGAACAGCTTCTCAGACAGGCACAGAATGGGGATAAGAAGGCGCAGGAAGAAATCTTTCGGATGTACCGTCCCCTACTGATTAAGAACTCGATGGATATCAATATTTTTGATGAGGATCTGTATCAGGAACTTTCAGCAACTCTTTTAAAATGTATACAGAAGTTTCGGATTTGAATTAAGCAAACGAAATTGGCAGTACATTGGCAGAAAGCGTTGTAATCTGACGCTTCTGGGCGTATAGAATGATGTGTCGCAAAAGGTATACCATTAGAGAACTTTATTTTGGTGTTTATATGCCCTTGTTTTATGTCGCAGAAGGTTTGTTTTTCCTTTTGCGACATCGCAGGGGGCAGGGCAGACCTTTTGCGACACGGATTTCTATTGAAAGTGAGGCAGCTTTATGGATTTTGGGTATGTAAGAGTTTCTACCAAGGAGCAGAACCCGGCAAGGCAGGTGAAAATTCTGATGGAGCTGGGGATTGAGGAGAGAAATATCTATGTGGAGAAAAAATCAGGGCATCATTTCAACCGGGAAACCTACGATATGCTGGTCAACCACATCATGCGTCCGGGGGACAGGCTTACAGTAACGGAGCTGAAACGGTTCGGAAGGAATTACCGGGAAATCTATCAGGAGTGGCATCATATCACAAAGGAGCTTCAGATGGATATTCGGGTGGCAGATATGAAAATTCTGGATACTTCTATGAATAAGGACCTGATAGGGCAGGTCATTACGGATGTTGTGCTGGCATTACTGTCCTATGTGGCGGAGGGGGACTGGGAGGAACGACATGAACTGCAACGCCAGGGAATTGAGGTGGCAAAGGCAGAGGGAAGGCATCTGGGCAGACCCAAGGTGGAGTTCCCGGAGAATTGGGCGGACTGTTATGACAGATGGAAGGAAGGCACTATTTCGGCAAGAGAAGCGATGGCGCTTATGGGATTAAAGAAAGACAGCTTTTATCGACTGGTAAAAAAGTATGAAAATGCAGAAGAATTTTCAAGTAAATAGTCAAAGCGGCATCTTTATTTCATATAGAAGAATACATCTCATAGGAGGAAACGTTGATGAAACAGGGTACATTATTTTATGACAGGGAATGTGGAAGATATAATTTTCACTACAAGGATGAAGAGGGGGACAAACGTGGCTATGGAGGAATCCATTGTGGAGAAGTTTTTGAGTTTAAGCTAAATGATGTCTGGGTACCGGCCCGTGTGGAGATGGGGATGAACAGAGAATGGTATTTGGTAGGACTGTCGGGGTTAAAGCTGGATGGGCTGGAAGTAAGGCAAAAGTAAACTGAAAAAATTATATTACCAGTATAATGACAAACCGAAAAATCGGTGTTATAGTGATTACAGTTAGAAAATAAAGCGGACGGAGGAGTCCAGAAAGGAAACAATCATGGCAACAGTTAATTTCGCTGCGAATGGCTTCGCAACAACTTCAGTTGTTTATTATCTGCATAGCGAACATTATGAGACACTGCTCGGTAAAGAAAAAGAACAGAGTCTGGTTAAGATGCGCTCATGTAAGGTAAGGAAAAGACAAAAAACTGTGTAGTGTCCGGTTGTCGATTTTTAAAGACTATCGGAGATAAATCATAGATTTCAAGTACCGCTTATCTTAAGATGAGGAAATCTCTTTAAGATTGGCGGTATTTTTTATGCTCCATTAGCTCAGCTGGCATGAGCACAAAGGATAAAGAACATCCTTGACTTTTAATCGAGGGGCCATGGGTTCAAATTCCACATGGGGCATTACCGCCTGAATATTGAATTTTAATAGCAGGAGGTGAAAGACATGGTGAATTTGCCAACTATAGATATGATAAGGACAGGACAGAATATAAACAGGCTGCGGAAGCAGGCAGGGTTATCTGTAAGGGATCTGCAGGACATTTTCGGATTTGCTACTCCGCAGGCGATATACAAGTGGCAGCAGGGTGCAACTCTCCCGACCATAGATAATCTAGTGGCACTGGCAGCAGTCCTGCAGGTACGTCTGGATGATATTCTGGTTATAGATACGGCAGCGCAGACACAGATCAGCGCATGAATAAAAATGAAAAAAGGAAACAACAGGAAATAGCAGGCAGGAAATGCCTGCAGCAAGGTTCCCTGGTCTAAAGGTTACGACACCGGCCTTTCAAGCCGGAAATGCAGGGTTCAAGTCCCGCGGGAATCATTATGGCTCCTTAGTCTAAAGGCTAGGACGCCGGCCTCTCAAGCCGGAAATGTTGGGTTCAAGTCCCACAGGAGCTATTGTGGCCATAGGATAATGGTAATCCGGCAGATTGTGATTCTGCTTATGCTTATGGGGGTTCGATTCCCCCTGGTCACCCCATGGATGGGTATGCCTAGCGGCGAGGGCAGCGGACTGTAAATCCGTCACAAAGAAACAGCGCAGGTTCGAGTCCTGCCCCATCCACTTTCCGTTTGCGTGTCCGAGTGGTTTATGGTGCCACCCCGCTAAGGTGGTGTGCGGTAACGCACCGAAGGTTCAAATCCTTCCGCAAACGCTTAAAAATTTTAAAAGAAAGCGACAAAAACACTGCGGCAGATGTTTGCAGTGTTTTTGCATGAAAAAGCATTTGAGCAGATAATAAGACCAAAGAGAAGTGAATATTATGGCAGTAAGGGCATACGAGATGATGTGGACTTATAGCAAGTTTATGGCATAAAAAAGCTGCCCGTTTTGGTAAGGGCAGCTTGGTGTTGCTATACTGTTACAGCTTCATCCTGTAGACGGAGAATTTCAGCTTCAGTCATTCCTGTAACCTCCATAATATCGACAATATCAATATTACGCTTTAACATCTTTAAAGCCATTTCACGCGTTTTTTTGTTAGCATATTCAATCTTTTCTTTTTCATACATCTGTCCTAACTGTGTCATATTGATTCTCCTCCTTATCTGCTCCAGATATTCTCTGTTGATGAATTTGTCACTTGCAACGATTACGCCGGAAAGGATAAAAATCTGCTGTTCGTTATCCTTTACCTGCTCTGCTAGTTCCACGACCTTTTCCAGCATCATCTGTTTTCCTTCTGTACCGGGAATGGTCAGGGGCAGAATGACCAGCTTCATCAGGTCATCATCCTCAAGCGGTGTGCCGGAGCCAACTTTCTGCCGGATCGTATCAAAGGCTGCCTCGCCATCTATGTGGGAGAGGAAAGCCTGTTCCATGCGAAGAGTAATACAGTTGGTTTCAAAAACCGGTTCTGCGCTTTTGACATCACCGGTATAGATGACAACCAGACGCAGGTTGAAATTTTCATCTTCTTTGTAGTATTTTTCCATTACCCGTGCAATATAATTCAGGTATTTTATCTTATTCAGTTTTTTAAATTCAGCCTCGTAATCGACAATGGCGTAAGTTCCATCCTCTAAAAGGAACAGGTTGTCAATGTCTTTTTCATTTGCTGAGATTTTCGGCAGGTTGGTCGGAAGCAGTTCCCGGATAGGCGGGAGATTGATTCCGTATGCCGCAAAGCTTTTTTCTTTATAGGTTTGGCCAAGGATTTTAAATAAAATATCCTTATTTTGGTAAGCGATTCCTTCTGACATCATATCCTCCGTGAAATTTATTTTATAAGGTTTCGGTGTCTACCGGTTTTTTACATCAGTGCCATCCCCTTTCCTACATTATATCATGCCGTTGCTGTTTTGTCAGTTGCGTATAAAAATTTAATAGATTGCTGCGGCTCTTATATGAAATAAGTACCGTATAATATGTAAATACTTGAAAAAAGCTGCCTTTTGCGGACAGCTTTTTCAAGTATTTTGCTTATGATGTTTTCAGAAAGCTGTTTACGCAGACAGCATATCCAGAAACTGCTGTTCTGTCAGCACGGGAATACCAAGCTGCTTTGCTTTTGCAAGCTTGCTTCCGGCCTTTTCCCCGCAGATTAAATAATCCGTCTTTTTGGTGACGGAGCTGCCTGCGATGGCGCCCAGCTCGGCAATCTTTGTGTTGATGCCGTCACGGGTAAAATGCTCCAGCTTTCCTGTCGCAACAATGGTACATCCCGTAAACTTGTTATTCTTTGTTTCGTTCATAGTGTTCTCCTCTCCGGATGCCTTGGCATCCCAGACATTTTCAAAGGTAAATTCTTTCTGTAAAGTACGCCACATGATCAGGTTGTCCGAGTTATGAAACCATTCATGGATGTTGCCGCTTAGTGTTTCTCCAAAATCCTCCAGCGCTGTAAAGTCATAATAATCCAGCGCAGCAAGCTCCAGCTCTCTGAGATTGCCGTGGAACAGCTTATCCAGCGCCCTGCCTGCTGTTTTGCCGATCATGGGAATATCCATGGCGACAAGGTAGCGGACGAAGGTGGTGTTCCGGCTCTTTTCAATGGACTCCTGCAGGCGTTCATAGGATTTCTCACCAAAGCCCTCCAGCGCAATGATCTCACTGCGGTAGCGGTCCAAATGATAAAGATCCTGATAGGACTGAAGAAAGCCTGCATCGATCAGCTTTTCGAGAGTGGCTTCGGAAAGCCCGGTAATGTTCATTGCTTTTTTCTCTGCAAAATGTACGAATTTCTGAAGGATACGACTTTTGCAGTCAGTGTTGTCGCAGTGCAGGGTTTCTATCAGGCGTCCGTCTTCAGCAGTGCGGGAATAGATGCGGACAGGCTGCCCACAGCAGGGGCAGGTTTCAGGCAGCATATTCTCATAGGTGCCTCGGTCCAGATTTTCCTCTACATGGGGAATAATCATGTTGCGCTTGGATACCAGAATGCGGCAGCCGGGATGCAGCTCCAGATTTTTGATAAAGCTTACATTGTGCAGGCTCGCTCTGGATACGTCACAGCCGTCAATCTCCACGGTGTCAAAGACCGCCACGGGAGCGATTTCCCCGGTGCGCCCTGTCTGCCATTCAATCGAGCGGAAGACGGTTTCGTAGGTATCGTCCTCAAACTTGAAAGCCAGTCCGTCATTGTAATGATGCCCGGTACGTCCAAGACTCCGGGAATAAGCCAGGCTGTCAAAACGGACGACCATGCCGTCAATAGGAATGTCTGTTGTTTCAGCAAGCTCCACGAGAGTATTGATCTGGCTCTCCAGCTCGGATTCTGTTACATCCGGGGATAATGGAATAAAAGGACAGATTTTAAACCCGTATTCTTTTATGGCGAGCAGCTTCCGGCTGCGGCTGTCTTTCTGAACTGTAAATTCGTCAAGCCCTTCCAATACATTAAAAGCAAAGAAATTTACTTCACGTTCCTTGCAGGTTTCTGCACTCAGACTGCGGATGGAACCGGCAGCAAGATTTCTGGCATTGCGGTAGGGTTTGCCGTCACTGCCGACAAGGGTATCCTTCAGGCGTGCGAAGTCATGCTTATGAATAAAGCCTTCCCCGGTAACCACCAGACGCTCTTTGTACGGAATGTTCAGCGGAACATTGCGGAAGGCAGGGACATTGTGGGTAATGATTTCCCCTTCCTCCCCGTCGCCTCTGGTAGAGCCTTCGATGAGCCTGCCGTCCTCGTAGACAAGCTTTACGGTAAGACCGTCCAGCTTCAGCATCAGCAGGGCATATTTCTTTTTCAGAAAGGTGAGCAGCTCACGGATCTGTTTGGTCTTGTCAAGGGACAGCAGTGGGATCGGGTGTCTGACCTTATCCAGCGCACTGATTGCCTTATATCCTACAGTCTGTGTCGGGGAATTGCTGAGGACAATGCCAGTTTCTGTTTCCAGCCGCTTCAGCTCATCATACAGATGGTCATAGACAGCATCGCTTACACTGGGACTATTTTCATTGTAATATTCATGCCGGTAACCGTTCAGTCTGTCAACCAGCTTACGAATGTGTTCTGCGTTTTGATTCATGCGTTTTCCTCCTTGCATGTGGCAATCCACACCGATTAGAACCGTATCATCCGCAAGGGAATCAAGGTAATCCTCCAGTGTTTGCTGCCAGTTGTTTTTAATAGTTTCATTTCCACTCTCTGTTACAATGTCATCAACTGACTGCTATCCGTTCTCGCCCAGAAAGGCATAGAAGTAAGTGGGATAGCGTGGGATATCGTCATAGCCATGGCGTGACAGGTATTCCTTTTCACTGTCCCCTTTTTGGTAAAGCAGTCTGCCGTTTAAGTAAATGCCGTCCGCCGTGGTAATTCCGTAGATGTCTTTGTCCCGTTCTCCGGTCAGGAATAATTTCTCCAGACTCCGGAAGCGGTTCTTTGCCTGCTGAAGATGCCAGTCACGGACAGCCTGCCATTCAATATCTTTTTTTCTGGCGGCGCATACCCATTTGTAGCCTTCGGGAGCGGGAAATTCTTCTCTGGAACAGCTTCTTTCTCCGATGGAGCATTCTGTGCAGCTGTCCTTTACCAAAAAGAGATCCTGCCAGCGTCCTCCGATGGAATAGTAATCATAGAAGGCATCCGGGTTATAATAATAGCCGTAGGCATTCTGCTCTTTATGATAGGTGTAGCCGTAATAATCTTCTGCAAAGGATGCAATGCTGGGAAATAGCTTGCTTATAGGGTAGTTGGGAAGCGCTTTCATGCGTTTTGCACGCTTTGTGCGTTTCTCATGCTTTAATGGTCCTGCATGGCATTGATAGACCTTGCCGTCTCTAATACTAAAATGATTTACGACAGGGTGGCTGTATACTGGAATGATACGTCCTTCCGGCAGCCTGATGCAGTCAACGTGATCAAGATAACCAGATTGTAAAGCTTCTGTTTGGTCCCAAAATTCCAGATAATCAGGATCGTCGGTTCCTGCATAATAGCGTTCCAAAGATTGTGCAACAGAATCGGTTATAGCTCTTGAGAAGGTATCCCGGCGGCTGTTGCACGCTTCCAGTGCAAGAGACAATATGACAGGCGGCCCTTCCGTATAATTTTTTCTTTCCTGTTCTAATGCTGTAATGTGCTTCGCCATTTCCTGATCGGTCTGTAAATCCGCTTCCAAAGCAGGAATTTCAGCAGTGACAAGGGTTAAATAGTGCATATTTCATTCATCTCCTTTTCTTGTGGATTATCATTGATTTGTACGAAATCCTTTCTCATAGCCTCCTTTCCCGTTGCATAAAAAAAGCAGGAGTCATACGGGATACGGAGTATCCGATACAATTCCTGCTAACGTGCAGCACCTGCCGCAAATAAAAAAGCCAGAAGGCATAGAGCGGCTGACGCTCTATACGTTCTGACTTCGTACAAACTTAAACAACGTGTGATTTCCCTTTTGGGATGGCACAAATTCAATAACAAAATGATTATACCACTATATATAGATATAGTCAAACAAATAAACACAAAATATAGAAAAAGAGCCGACTGATAACAGCCGGCTCAGGTGATTGCATTACTTTTTCTTCGGACACCATGCAGGTGATGTTTTCAATGGAACTGTATCAGAATAGACAGCTCCAAATCCAAGAAAACCGGGCATTTTCCGAAGTCCTTTTTGGATGAAATAATCATTGATGTAGCGCTGATCCGGATGACTGCAGGAGAAATTTGTCCGGGTATTGCCCATGGGACGGATTCCGCTGCAGTATTGGCATTCGCTGCATTTTATGGGTTGTTTTTTGTTTGTCATGTCTTTTGCCTCCTCAGACTGATAGAATTAAACATAAGCCGTCTGCGGCAGCGTGACACCATTCTTATGTGCTATGGCAGACTGGTGGTAATCCAGTTCGGTAATCACAGCCTCAATCGTGTCAAACGCAGCAGAAAGTTCCAGATACCGGGTAATGAACCCCAGAACCTCTGTATAGAGGAGCATTTGCTGCTGCTTGGTCAGGCGGTTCAGGGCTGTAATCCGTTTCTGCTTTTCTTCGTACAGGTCTGCGCAGTAGATATTTTCATGCTCCAGAAGCTCCGCCATGTCGGTGTCCGCCAGCATTGCCGCAGCGGTGTTGAACCAGGCAATAGCAGTCTGGCTGCTGTCGTCCTCCTCGCAGAAGGCAATCTTCTTTGCAGGCATCTGATACCAGAGCCTGCTTTTCAAATCGTCCAGCTCCATGTACAGGTCAGATGCCATGTTGCATAATTCGTTAATCTGGTCGCAGTAATAATCCCAATACGGGCTGTCCTTTTCATTTCCATTGAAGCAGTAGTCCATCATTTTGTCCAAGCCGTCCGTGACGGACCATAAATCCAGTTTTTTGTATAATGCCATCTGGTAATCCCCCCTTTCTCAGGTATCATGCCTGTGCAGACAGGTATATCTGCTGTTTTTCTGCACATTCCATTCCGTGTAAGCGCCATCTTTGTAAATCCTGCGGCTGCAGATTGGACAGTCCACAGTTTCAGGATTTTTGTCCTGAAGGTAAATTTTTTCATTGCAGGAAGGGCAGAAGTACCCGTACAGCCGCAGAGATTCTAAAACAACCACGGAAGCTTGTGTTTTCCGTAAAGCTTCCAGCTCGGATAAATGGTTTCGTCTGCGCTCAATGGCATGCTCATAACGCTGGTAAGGCCCGCCGATACCGTAAAAGTCCATATTGTCCTGTTGCTTTCTGGATAATACTTCCAGTTCAGACCGGGTTTTACTTTCTTCCTTCTGAATGATGGCAAGGATTTGCTCTTTTATCTTCTCCAGCTTTTTCATCAGACCGCCTCCTGCCTTTCTTCCGAATGGAAAAATTCAGAGATGTCCCATTCGCCATGCAGATATTTTGCTGCAGGGCACTGTGCTTCTTCTGAACCTTTGTTGCAGGTGCAGCCTCCATGTATGTGCATGGCAAGCAGGGAGGACAGGGTTTCCCAGCGCTTACTCCGCTCATCTGCCATAGTAATGTCAGAGCAGCGGTAATAGCGGGAGCAGTTCTTTTCACAGTCCTGCGGCTGTTTTTCCAAACCTTTACAGAAAGCAGGCGCTTTCAAAGCGAGCCGGGTAAAAAATTCCGGCGTCAGGCAGGCGTGGTGTAAGTGGTTGACAGTAAGCTCCATCAGGTCATTGTAGCTTATATTGGCATCATAGAAATGGTCGAAGCATTCGCAGAGCCAGTCCGTGAGTTCCGGAAATTCCTCCAGATGACCGGAATGGAATCTGGTATCCGGATTCTGTGCCGTATCTGCCAGCACATTGGCGAAATCCTCCTCCAGATAGTGCCGCTCCTTGATGCGGTATGCCTGTTCCAGTTCCTCCTCCGTCAAAGTAATTGTGTGTATCTGCCTGTCAATCAGGCGTTTTATTTCTAAGCTCATTTGATTTTCCTCCGTAATTCAGGCATCGGAAACCTGATTTTTGTTATTTGTCGTCTGGCTCTTTTGATAGTCTTCCAATGGTATCCATGTGTCGTTTACGAAAACACAGTGGTTTACCGGGCTGTACAGCAGAGGCAGCGTATCCGAATTTTCCAGACATTCCTTTGTAATATAGATTCCGGGATATTTCCGGTAGAAATGATCCATTTCCGTTAAAAGTGCCGTCCGAAACTGGCTGCAGTGGCGCTCAAAGGCATCCATGTCCCACGTTTTGTAAATATCGCAGGAAAGTTCTTTCAGGATACCGGAAGTTTTGATGAGACGCTCCATGCGGGAAACGCCTTCCTCCAGATAATCCCTGTGTATCCGGATGCCGGATAGCGTCAGCTGCCTGGCATATTCGGAAGCGCAGCAGCGCAGCCTCTGGCACAAATCGTCATATCCCTTTTTATATCTGGTTTTCAGAATGTCCAGAGGAACCTTTTCCCGGTTTGTCTGCAGTGTCCCTAACAGGGAAAGCAGCTGGGAACGCAGCTCCTCCATGGAAAGCTTGGCTGTGTCCATAAGAACCTCCTTTTTCAAAAGGGCTGCCTTTGCAGACAGCCCCTGGTGATTGTCTAAGCGGCATTTACCGCATCTGTCGGCGTTGCGTCGCAGGAAATCGTGTATATGCTGTTCTGAGTTTCAAAGCGGACACGCTCCGGCGTTTCCTCCAGAATACTTCTGACAGCGCTGGTACGGACCAGCTCACCGTTGTAAAGATAAACGGCAGGCATTCCCAGTTCCAGTATGCCAAGAAGACTGGCGGTAATGCAGATGTGCGGCTTTTTATTTTTGGCTAATTGTCGGTTTTTCCATTTGAGAATCATATAAGTAACCATTCCTTTCCGTAACCTGCGAAATTTGAGCCGTAGGCACAAATTTGTCGTGTGAAACTTAGAATTTCTTAGCGAAACACCCATTGGTGTGAGCATAAATGGCTGAAAGCCATTAGAAATTCTTTTCACACTGTCCTCCTATGCGACCTGATAGGACAGGCGGTAACTGCCGTTCCCACAGGAAATGTACTGGTCTTTGTGTTCGTAAATGGTTGCACGGATGCGCTCCCGGAAATGCGTATTTTTCTTTGCCTTCGGATGGGAGGCCAGACACACATAAAGTTCTGCGAGTGTCATCTGGCCGCCGCGGCTCTCAAAGGTCATCCGGATCAGATGATGCCAGGTCAATGCTGTAAGGTCTGTATCCTCAATGGAGAAATAGTTTTCCTTTGCATAGTGGTACGGTATCATCAGGACATCCTTTTTATGTAAGAGCAGAAGGTATTCCGTGACAATGGGAATAAAGGGTTTTGCATAGCGTCTGGAGTCAGAGACACAGTTGAACTGTCCTTTGACCAGAAACGATTCAAAATCCCCCATGCGCATCATATCGTGCTGTATGGAATAAAACTTTCCCTGAGAGCGGATGTCCCCCACAAGGACGGCAAGACGCCCATCCTTACGGAGAGCCATGTAGAGCTTGCGTATGCACAGGTTCAGTTTTTCCAGAAAGTCATTGTAATTTTCGCACCTTGATAAATCGTCCGGGTGAGGTTTCCCCCACATATTGCCCGAATACTGGATAATGTTGTGATAAGGCGGATGGAAGAAAATCAAATCCGCAGAATGTTCCACATCATTTTTCAGTGCATTCCAGCCGCCAAGACCGGCTGCGGGGGCGGGGTTTAAGTCATAAAGCACTGACTGCACGCCTAACGCATCCGCCGCAGCTTTGCTGGTGCCGGAGCCGGACATCGGATCTAACAGGACAAAATCCGAGGTGTTTTTGCCATAGTAGCGCTTGGTATCCAGAACATATCGGAGGACGGATACGACTACTTCCGGGGAGCAGTTTCCTCTCCAACGGTTGTCGCCGCCATTACCCCGTTCCGGGAATGCCATGAAGGATGTCAGTTCCTTTCCTACACGCTGCCGTAAATTTTCCGTGCCGAGCTGCTGGGCTATGGTAAGCCAGTCGGAGCCAAATTCCTGCTCCAGAACAGCAGCGGCACGCTGTATCAATCGTTTATCCATCATGCTGCCTCCGCCAGTTCCTTCAGTGCAAACACGCTGATGCGTTCACTGTAATCTAAGAAGCGTCCGTCCTGAAAGAGAAGCTGTGCTGATTTTAGGGTCAGCGGTATAGGGGCTTCATCCGTGCAATGGACGTATTCCGTGTAAACTTCCGTAAGATAGGTATCATGGAGTCTGACAGCGAAAAAATCATAGGTCAGATCCGAAGGGGACAGACCCGCCGCAAGATATTCCTCCAGAAAGGTTCCGGGTTCAAAATAGCGGAGCGAGGTTGTAAATGTGACAATACCGTCCTCTGCTTTTTTGCAGGAAGAACAGGTTTCATTGAAGTCCAGATTTAACTCTCCTTCAGAGTCCTGCATGGTGACAGTGCCTACGGAAAGAAAGGTGTTCTCCAATTTGTTGACAGGAATGAGGCTTTCATAAACGAGAGCCATCCCATAGATGCCATTCATAAATTATTCAACTCCTTCCATAAATTTTTCTGCCTGCATTATTCCACTAATTCCAGTTTCTTCTGATTTTTGTTGTAGCAGAAGACGTGTCTGGTGAGGACAGGTTCCGTTCCCGTGGAGATGATTTTCTTTGCGGATTTGACCAATTCTGATAAATTGGTATCCTCCGTCCATGGAGTGATAAGGAACTCCCTGATGGAACAGGGCAGCAGCAACAGGTCGCTGTCAAAGGTCTTTGCAATGTCATCCATATAAGCCGTATCCAGCATGGCAACTGAACCATAACGGTAATCAGGGATGCTGACACGAAGCATGGGAGGTCTTTTCCTGCTTTCATAAGAGGCATAAGCCACTTCCATATAGTCATCCAGAGTAGCCTTGTCGTCCTGCATCACCCTGCTCATCAGGTATAGCGGAAGAAGCTCGGCTCTGGAAGGAAACATACGGAACGTGTTCTGATGGGCCAGATCGGAAAGCTGCGAAAGTGTAAAATTATGCTCCTTCATAAGAGCTTCTGAGAGAATCATGAAGTTTCTCTGCTGTTCATCATCACGAACGATACTGGAAAACAGGATTGCCATATCATAAAAGGGGATATGGGGAGTATCCTGCAGCATTTCTTTATTGTTTTCTGCGTTTACAAGACAGTAGACAATAGAGTCGAGGGCGATAGTTTCATTGATCTGCAAGGACTTGACAGACTGAAGCAGGAGCGCTGCAATCGACGTCACATTCATTCCTTTACGGTGAAGCTCATAGAGCTTGTCTGTGTTTGCGGAATATTTTTGACCGGTAGAGATGATGGTGACGGTCACGGTTTCCATGAGACGTCCCATAATGGTGTCAGTTCCCGGATGCGCATTGCCGTCAGTCCCCAGTTTCGTATTTAACTCTGTTGTCAGTGCATTTTTAAATTCTTCGTAAGTCATCATAAATTTCCTCCATAAACTATTGATTTTTTAATTGTTCTGATAATATTTCTGCCAGGAATCCGGCGCATAGTTGTTCAGATGGCTGCACGCTGTGGCAGCGGAGCAGTAATACTGCACCTACAGGCCGCTTTTCCTCCATAACAGGGAAAATGCAGTCAACCCGGTGTCCGCTGTCCTTGAAAAGGCTGATATGTTCCGCTTCAGAAAGTGTATAGGCAGCGCCTTCCCGGATGTGCTCCCGCAGTTTTTCTGATAAAAGCTGCGAGGAAGACACGGAAATGCCCCGTGAAGTAATGACATACTCTGTGGAGCATATGACAATGGGACAGCGGCATACCTTACGGAACGCCTGCAGATAGGAACTGCATACGCTTTCCAGATTTTCCATGGTCCGGTACTTTTCCAGGACCAGACAGCCCTTGTCAAGCCTTAAACAGAGCGGTTCACTGTCCCCGAAATGCAGGGCATCCCGCATATACTTTGGGATCAGAAGCCGTCCGTCTTCCCCGCAGCACTTTACAATTTCTGTTCTGCTCATTGGTCTCTCCTTTCCGCAGGAAAGGGAACGCCGCAAGGCATTCCCTTCCCATACTTTTGTTTTTCAATTCTTTAATCATACAGATACCGTTATTTAAGCGGCATTCTGCTGTGCCTGACGGTTTTCCATCGCTTTCTTTGCCATGGTAATCAAAGATGGTGCAATGCTGTGTTCCCATGCGTCAATGTAGGAAGACACCCGGCTTAAGAGCTTGAACAGGTCAAGGTCTGTCAGGTTGGCATAAACCTTACCGGTGCTGATAAAGGAACCCGATTTCATGTAGGTTCCGCCGGTGGCATTTTTTAAGGGAATACCTTTGCCGTTTTCCACCTCCACATACCAGGGGATTTTCCGGGCATTTCCCTTGCTGTCTTTTAATGCGCGGATAAAGCGTACTTTCGTTACCTGCGCATAGCCTTTTTCATCCTTCTGGCCGAAGATTTTTTCCTGCTGGAAGGTATATTCGGAAAAACCGGTGGTAATCCGGCTTAAAATGAATTTCGCTTCCTCCGGAGAGATATTTGCCTTAACGGTAACGGCTTTATCTCCGGTGCCGCCGGAATAATCTTTCATCAGGATTCCGATTAAGGAATGTTTCCTGCGGCCGTCCCCGTTGTCCTCACCGTCCGCATGGATGTGGGCGTAGGAGTACATGGAGGCGACCTTCAGCTTGTCGTGAAACTCCAGAAGGGTTTTGCTGTTCTTATACACAGCAATCTGTGTTGAAATATATTCTTCGTTCATTTGTTGTCCTTTCTTTGAAAATAGCGGTAGTTATGCCGCAATATTGTTTTTGATCTGCTGGATAATCAGTTTGCCGAGATTGACGGGAAGCTTTTCCAGATTAGTGATGTCAAGAAAACCGTCCATATAGATCCGCTGGATGTTCTCCTTGTCATTTCCGATAGCGGCGGCAAAGAATTTAATCCCCTTTCGGGTGTATTCCTGCTTTATGCCACGCAGGTCTGCTTCCGCCTCCGTTCCGTAATAGCCGCAGGCTGCAGGCTGCCCGTCTGAAGTGATGATCAAAAGCTTAATTGGCTCCGGCCTGGTCATCAGGCGTTCTGCCACATACCGCAGGGCTGCCCCGTCACGGTTTCCGCATCTGGCGCTCATATCCATCAGGCGATACTGGTCTTTGTTGTCAATGGAGTCAAATTCCGCATAGGCATAAAGCTCCACATCGTCCTCCTCCGTGTGTCCGTAAATGGCAATGGGAATATCCAGCCCTTTACAGAAATCATAGAGAATAATGGAAGAAGAACGTGCATAGGTAATGCGGTCAGAACAGGACATAGAGCCGCTTTCATCATTTAAGACAGCCACGGCGATGCCGATAAGGTCCTGCGGGAGCTTCAGCTTGTAGAAAAACTTTCCGTCGTTGTGGTAGATATTGCGGGGGTTAATCCGTTTGCCGAAGGGCAGGTTGTCCAGCTTTCCGCCGTCCCGGTAATCCTTTAGTATCTGTGCAATCTGTTTCTGGAGACGCTTGGAAATGAGCAGCAGCGGAGGTGCGACCTTCTGGTACAGCTCCATATAAGCGGGTTCCACATAGGACATCCGGTTGATATGGACATGGACGCCCCGATGGGCGTTGCCATAACGGATTTTATCAGCCTCACGCTGAAGTTCTTCAGTCAGTTCCTCATCATACCGCATATATGCGGCATCCCCGGCAATCTGCGTCATAATGCGTTCCATATCTGCGGCTGCCTGCGACACATAACCGGAACCTCCAAAATCGTTGTCCCGGCTGACGCCGCCTTCCCCCTCATCCTCAATGTCATCGGTTTTTTCCAGTGCGATTCTGCCCGCTTCGTAGTCTAAGACCTCCTGCAGGCTCTCCCGTTCCTCATCCTCTGCGCCGGGCACATGCTTATGCTTTCCCGTGCCGGGGGCAGGTCTGGAGGATTCGCCGGGAAGGGGAATCCCGCCGGCAACCTGTTTTTTCATTTCAGCCTCTGCCTCCGCAGTGCCGTTCTTTAAGTCCTCCCTGACCTTTTCAATATAGCTTTCCATGTAGGGCCAGAGATAGAGCAGGATCTGGTTGGCGGCATCAAAGCGCACTTTGGCATCGTCATCATAGGCAGCATTGTCTATGAAAGGAATGCAGTCGTACAGGGTATCCAGATAAGGCCCTTTATAGCCTCCCAGATTATTGACATCGCCGGTCTTGGCATACTGTATCAGCAGGTTTACGAGGATAAATACTTCGTGGTGGTGTTTGTCTATCTGTTCCTGAACTGTATCCATCAGATCCGCAAAGCGCAGGTTGTTTAACAGGATTCCGGTTTTGACGGCGCCGGGAAAGGCGCAGCACATCCGTTCCTCAATATAGACATCCTCCATGATGTTTACCAGATTGTGTGCAATGCCGGAGACTGCATGGATGACTGCCTTGTCCTCCTCTTCAAACGCTTCCAAAATGGAAGTAAGGCTCTGTTCCTGCTTCGGAGATAAATCCTCCGGTTCATGGGGATAAAACCGCCCGCCGGAGAGTGCCTGATGGAAGGTATCCAGCATGACAAAATCCGAAAACAGGATATGCCCGTCCTCATGCCCGACAATCCCAGCAGGCTGTCTGCCATCAGGGGAATAGTCGGGAAGCTTCTGGTCAGGAAGTTCCCGGCATTGATTGTGATGGTGCGGTTGTTGGTATGGGCAGTGTCGGCATTATCGGAATCGTCCCAGTAGGTGATGACCTTGCTCTTTCTGCGGTACCGTTTTGTGGTGCCTTCTGATATGTCCGTCAGATAAGCGGCAAACTGAGGGGAAGCAAAAATCTGCTCCGGCGTCAGTTTGTTTTTTACATTGGAAATCAGACGGCGTATTGCTGTGTGTGATGTTCTCATTCGTTGTTTTCCCTTCCTTTCTTACCCGGCAGCCGTGCTGCTAACAGCTCATCCATGGTGTAACCGTAATATCTGCCAAGGGCAGCCAGCACATGGCATGGCGGCAGGCAGATACCGGATTCATATCTGGAAATGCTTTTGCAGGTGACGCCGATTCTTCGTGCCAGTGCCTCCTGGGAAAGCGCAGTGTCTTCTTTTTTTCTTAAATACCGGAGGTTTCTGGCTAAATTTGCCTTTAAGGTTTCTTCATCAATCAGTGACATGGGCACCTCCCTACGCAGCAAATTTCTGCTCCAGACAGGTGGAATAGATGTCGGCCCGGTTGTCGGGGTCACTGGAGACGGAAGACAGCACGGTAAACCTGGCAGCATCAAGGATGCTTCCTGTTACCATGTAAGACTGCACCCAGCTGATCAGTTCCCTGACGCCGCAGCTTCCGTCGTTAATCATGGTCTCCCGGCAGTGTTCGTTGATTTCCTGCACGGCGGCCGCCATTTCGGATACGGCAGTGCGGTCCGTACAGCCCGTTACCTTCATGGTTCTCTCGGTAAGGGTGTCTACGTCCGGTTCCTCCATGTCGATGATGAGGTTCATTCTGGAAATGACAGACTGGTTCATGTCCCGGCAGCCTGCATAATTATTATTGGTGGTAATCACGACTACCGTGTCCGGATGTCTGCGGACAACCTCTCCCGTAGTGAGTGTAATGCTCGCACAGCGGTCCAGCAGGGCATTTAAGCCTACCAGCACGCCCGGATTGGCGATGACTGTCGGTTCCTGAATTTCAATCAGGTAGCCCTTTCGGATTGCGGTAATCAGGGGTGTTTCTACATAGCGGAAATGCTGGCCGGAAGAGTTCTCAGCGGCCAGTGCTTTCGCATCCCGGTCCATGACTTCCAGAAGCTTTTCATATACCATATCTTCCGTGACGGTTTCATCGTATTCTCCGGTGAGTTTGCAGTAAGCGGATGCCGGGTCCATCTGGATATCCATAAGAGAGGGATATTCCTTTGCGGCGGGAGTTTTCCCATCGGTATCCGGAAGCATCTGCCCTAAGAAGTCATAAATTTCGGTGTTGGCAGAGCAGGTGTAATACAGATAGGGGAGTCCCAGACCCGCAGCGATGGCTTTTGCACCCTCGGTTTTTCCGGTGCCTGCCGGTCCGCGCATCATAAAGTTGCGCATGGGTTGGACGCCGGAGGTGGTGAGCAGCGCATGTCTGCAGACTGCCTCGATTTCCGGAGGGATGATATACCAGTCCTCAATACGGGGGATCATCAATTCTTCTTTCGGGGTAAAGGTGCGCTCAGAGAGAGCAAAGTGATTTACAAAGTCTTTCTTGTCTATGACGGACAAAGGAGCAGCGGAAGAGGCTGCGGTCAATATCCGAAAAGTGCCGTAAAGCACGCTTTTGGGGGAATAGGCGCCTTTCTGAAGGTTCAGGGTGGTAAGATTCTGGAGGTTCCCGGTGGAGGGAAAAGTCAGATGGATGCCTGCACTGCCTACAGAGCCGGCAGAGGATATTCTGCGGTAAATATTGTCGCAGAGGATAAAAGCGGCTTTTTCCGCCTCATCCATATCCGTAAAGCCATCATTTTTACACTTGCCCAGAAGCTTGTAATTTTCCTCAAACTCCCTGTCGGTCATTGCTTCCGGTATCAGGGCAAAAAACAGGGCAGTGCCTGTATTCCCGCTTTCCTTTACCGTATACACCTTGGAGGTGGATGTGGGATCATCAAAGCGCCCCACATTGAATTTCCCGTTTTTCTTATTAAATACCACCACATGCGTTTCCCCGGTACGGCTCTTGTATTCCGCCACAATCTTTTCATCCTGGGTGCCGATGGCACATTCGGAGGTGCTGGCGGGGGTTAAGGTCGTATCCATGTCCATGTAAGCCAGAAGCGCACTTAAAAATGCCGGGTGCAGGGTTGACTTTTTGGTGGAGACAATGCAGTAAGTGGAATAATGGGTGGTGCTTATTGTGCCGGAGGTTTTATCAAAAGGCTCCGGCAGGCTGCGTTTCCATGTCCAGTTCGCAAATAAAGGTATTGTTGGCATAATTTATTCATCCTTTCTTAAATCCATGATACCTGCAGGCTGTTGCCTGTAATCTTGGCGGTTAATTGGTCCTCGGCCAGTATGGAGACCAGCTCCTGCCAGTAGTTCTGGGCAGGGAAGGAGTCCAGTGTGGCCTTCAGTATGTCTTTTTTCTGGTTTTTCACGGTAATATCCCCGTTTTCCATGATGGTAAGCTTGGAGTGGCCTTTGGCGTGCAGCTCGGTAATCTGCTCTGTCAGGATTTTCTGCCCAATGAGTTCATACCAGACACGCACATCCACAACAGCAGGCTCCTCCGATGCCGGTGTATCCGCATCATCTGCATCTGCTTTGCTTTCTGCAGGTGAAAATGCGCCGATGGTCATTGGCTCCACATGGATACGCCCGAAGCGGTCAAAGCTGATGTCCGCATGGGTATAGCTTTCCATGTTTTCCACGAGGATACGGAAGGTCTTTCCTGCAAGAATGTCGTGCAGGTCAGGTTCCTTATCCCACTGCCATGTCGCCTCTGTATAAGCGGATTTGAGCTTGTCGGTAATGCGCAGCCTGATATGCTGCAGAATCTGTGCAAGCTCTGCTTCGCTGAAAGCGGCTTTCTGATCCGGCAGTATGGGAGGACGGTACTCGGCAGGGGAAACACTCACAGAATCGTTGGATGTTTCTTTTCCAAAAGAATCCCTCACAAACGGAAAAATGTGTGCAAACGCTGTGCGCAGGGAGAAAGCTTTTTTGTCCCTTCTCTTTTGCCGGTTCCGAAGCAGGCTGACCGCCATAAAAAGAAGCCATACTGCAACAGAGGCAAGTATCAGCTTCTGGGACAGCTGTCTGGAAAACAAAGCGGCAAACAGCAGCGACAGCACAATCAGTATTTTAAGACTGGGGGAAAATACACTCTTGTTCATAATCAAAGTCCTTTCTGTTCAATTATTTTCTGCAACCAGTGAAATACTCTCTGCGGATTTCACTGGTTATTGCGGAAGTCGCCAAGTGAATATGCTTGCATATTCGTTTGGCTCGTTGCTCGCATAAAAAAAAGAGGAACTGCAGAAAGCACTTTTGTGCTCTCAGGCAATTCCTCTTTTGACCGTTTGAACTTTTGTTACATCAGTTAAACGGAAGTCCATTCTCACCGCAGTCCTCCGCAGGCAGGAAACCTTCTTCGGCGGCAGTGCTCTCGGCATCTGCCCCGGCAGTATTAGCGGTTTCTTCCTTCGGGCGGTTGGTGGGTGCGTAGTTCCATGACAGCAGAGTGACCTTTGCCATCCATCCGGGAGAACCGTCCTTGCGGTTATACTCCACAAGCTCCTGATCTCCGATAATCTGAATCAGACTGCCCTTTTTTACCTTGGCATCAATGATGCGCTGGGCATCCTCGCCGTAGAGCAGGCAGTTATAGAAGTTTGGATGTTCTTTCTCTCCATACCCCTTGTTGACTGCCAGACCGAACTGAACGTACTTGGTATTCTTTCCGTTCTGGCTGGTCTTCAGCTCTAAATCTGCTGTTACCCTTCCCGTGGTGATGATTGTTACAGGTGTGTTCATAATTCATGGCTCCTTTCTTTGAAGAAAATATTTTTTGGTATGAAAAAAAGTGCCAAAAGACTGCCACTCTAATAAATGGTATCTCTGACACTAATTTCAATCATAAACAACGTGTGCTCCATGCGAAAGCATTCCCGTGAGGGAGGCACAAAAATCAATTACAATAGCATCTTAGCACAAGATATGGGAAAAGTCAAATAATAAACACAATATATAGTATTTAACTGTTGATTATATCTATATTTTGAGTCAGTTCTGCAATCGGTTCTATGCCGAGCAGGTTATCGGAAAGATATGATTTTTCCAGAAACGCATTCTGCCCGGAGAGGAAGTCCGGCGGGCACTGAAAATAAAACCGGTAGGATAGTCCGGGGCGTACCCTGCAGTCCTTTGGAAGATGAAGGATGCGGTCCCTGCCGTCCCGGTCTGTCAAAGCTGCTGTATAGTTTTTCCGGAAGGGCAGGAAGGAAACAGAACAGCAGGTTCCCTCCAGAGTATAATAGCTGCCGGATTTTATTTTGAAATACAATGAAACGGTGCGGATACAGGAGAAAACCAGAATGGCAGCGCTCAGGAAGAATAAGGTTTTATCCCTGATGGATACAGAGAGGGCAAGACCGGTAAAAAAACAGCCGATTCCGACCAGTAAGGTCAGAACCAGCTTTTGATGTAATGGTTTTGGTATGGGATTCATGGCGCCTCCTTATAGAATTTGAAAGGTAATCAGCTGCTTTAAGTACAGGTTTGCCACAGCGGTCAGGACCGGACGGCGGATTTCCAGCGTGCGTCCCTCCGTCACAATGGAATCGCAGTCAGCAGTTTCCTCCGCATAGATCTGTTCGATCAGCTGTCTGCTGTTACGGATATGAAAGCTGCCCTTTTCCATGCACTGGATGAGTTCTGCTGTGGAGAGCTGCTGGTGGCGGATAAGGGAGAGCAGTTTCTTTTCCGTTGCTTCTGGCTTCTTGGTGTGGAAGACGGCAAGCGCCTTCCGGAAAGGCATCCGCTTCCTGAGCCAGAGGTTTAAAAAGGCAGCGGTCTTTGCAGGCAGGCCGGAGGGCGTTTTTTCTATATAGAGATGTCCTAACAAATCATACAGGGCATCCACGCCCACCTCATCCCTGCCGGAGGCGATGAGCCTTCGCATGGTGAGCCGGTTTAAATAATGGTCAAAGTCCAGTTCACTTAAAATATGAAGCTCCCGTTCCTTCGCATAGAATTCTGCCTTTGCTTCCTGATAGGTCAGAATGCGGAAGGCAAGACTGGACCATAACAGCAGCTCATGGGTGTCCAGCGCACATTCCCTGCCTCCTGCCAGAATCACAGGGATTCCGCTTTCCTCTAACTTATAAGTTCCGACTGCAGTAAATAATCGAATCATAATCTTCCTCCGTTTCTGCCAATGCCATCTGCATTTATAAAAATCATTATACTTTCAGCAGGTAGATAAAACGCCTGTCCTTCCGCAGCTTTCCGGCGGCTTTGGAAATCCATGCCGCCACCAGATTGGAACGGACACCGCAGCAGGCGGCAATCTCCGTATTTGTGTGACCGAGGCATTTTAGGTACAGCGCCTCAATTCCTTTGCGTGTGCTGCCGCTGTAGCGCATTTCTGCTTCCTTAAGAAGCCCCAAAGTTTCTCTGTCTGTGTCATCCGGCACAGGCTGTGTCTCATCTGCAAGCAGTTCTGCGTAGGTAAGGCTGCCGTCCGGACCGGCAGGGGCATCCAGGTATTCCAGAGGCGTCTGGATACGGGAAATGCTCCTGCAGTGGGAAAGCAGGGTATTGCGGATCACAATACTTGCAAAGGTCGGAAAAGAAGCGCCCCGGCTGTCCTGGTATTTCAGCGCCGCATGGCAGAGCGCTTCGCAGGCAGTCTGGTAAAGGTCGTCATAGCCTAACCCCTGTACATTTTCATTCAGATGAACCACATTCAGAACAAGGGGACGGATGAGGTATAAGTGCTCCTCCACAAGCTTTTGTTCGGTACGGCTTAAAACTCCCATGGTATTCACCCCGCTTTCGTAGCGGCTTCCCATTAACCGGCAAGCCTTACATGATTGTTTTCCAGTACCTTTCTGGTTTCTGCCATCAGGCAGTCACACCGGTAATCCGAGAACTGCCCGATGTGCGCCTGAGAATCGGATAAGGAAAAGGTATCCTGTATCCAGCGGTAGGCGTCCTTACGGGACATAATGCCATTTTTCCATATCGCATCAAAGAGCCGGTGCGCCTCAATGCGTTTGTGGCGCAGGTCGCCGTTGGCAAGAGAACCTTTCGGACGCAGGGTTCCTGCATGGACGCCTACATAGGCATCACAGGCAGGATAACCGCTGCAGACGTACAGGTACTCATCCAGGGCTTTTTCCCGGTACACATAAGATGCTTTTTGAAGTACGGCAGTTCTGCCGCAGTAAGGACACCGGATCACCGGCTGTTTTTTCTTTCGTTTCATGGCATCTGCCCCTTTCTGCATAAAGATTACATAAACTTTATGTATTGCTGTCTTTATTGTAAAAAAACGCAGGGGCAAATCCCATAGGAGCAGAGCCGAAACCCATGTCATTTGCGAGAATTTCGCCATTAAATGGCAGTTTTGGGCATATTGGAGATATGGAGGAACTGTTTGATCGGGCAGTCAGCGTCCGAGGCAAGGGTTAAATCCAGAAATCTCCTGTAAATCCGGATGAAGCAGGAGCCGGTCATGGTTCCTACACAGTCGGAAGGGTCAATCGCAGTGCCGATAAAAGCGGCGGCGTCCGAAACAGGGAAGATGACCGGCCTGCAGTCCCCGCCGGGAATAAAAAGGAAATCCCGGCAGCCTTCTGCCCTCTGGCAGGAGCTGCTGCAGGTTACATAGACAGCGTTGCGGTAGTTGCCCTCCGCTGCCTCGAAGAACCGAGCAATGGTCTCGTAGCTGACATTTAACGCAGGTTCGTTCACTTTGGTCACCTCCCTGTAAGGACTGCTCTCCGGCTTAGCCGAACAGCCCTTCAATTTCCTGCGTGATACGGGGAATAACGGTATCATTGAAAATCGCTGTCAGAGCAGCTAAAAGCAGTGCGCCCAGTACCACTGCAATGATGATCTTTACGCCGTCAGAGATGTAGAAGTCTCCTCTTTCATTACGGAGTGCGGCTCTGGCACGCCCGGCGGCGCAGACTGCCTTGGTCTTTACGGAATTTATAAGCTTACGCATAGTTTTCTTTTTTCCTCCTGATCTTAAAAATGATGAATGTGGTGAAGGCTGCCGCATAGATAACCAGGGCAGCGGGGGAAAGTAATCTTTTCATAAAATCCTCCTTTTGGGGTTTACGGGTTACAAATATTGCAGGTTTGTGTTACATGGACCTCACCTCCTTTGCAGCGCCTGTGGAAGCGTTAAAAAAAGGCGCCGAGGGAACCGACGACTTCCACGGAAAGCACGACCACATAGATGAGCAGGATACAGAAAAGCATCATCATGGAGTATTTCTGCATCTGCTTCGGACGTTTGGCGGCTTCCTTTTTCAGGTTGTTCTGCTCTATCTGGCGCATATCAAAGACCAGCATCTTAAAATACATCTGCTGGTCATCGCCCCGCAGGGTTCCGATGAGTCCCCTGACAATATCCGACAGCATGGTGCTGCCGATACGGTTCTGGAAGTGGAGCAGTGCATTTTCATAGTTGCCCGTCTTCATGTCCGCAATGGTGGTATCCAGCTCCTGCCCTAAGTAGGGACCGGCAATTCGGCGGTAAGAAGTCAGAAGCTTTAAGACGTCCCTGTCCGCCGAAAGGCTCTGCTGGATGCTGACGGCAAAGCGGGGAAGCTCTGCTTCAATCAGTTTTTTCCGTTTTTTCACAAGGTCGGGAGCCTTGTAGTAGGTGGCAAACCACATCACGATGGCGAGTCCAAAGACAAGGATTCCCATCAACGGCATAAAGAAGAAAAAGGGCAGGCCGCACAGGGCAGTGGCTGCCGCAGTGAGGAATGCTTTCATGGTGTAGCTCTCCGGGGAGAGGGGAATGCCTGCGATGTTCAGTGTCAGTTCTAGCCTGGTGCGCTTGATGGGGTCCAGCCGTAGCAGGAAGGAGAGCTTTTCTGCAATCTTGGTCAGATATACATCGAAAAGCTTTTCCTCCCCTGTTCCGGTCTGTTTCCTGGCAAGCATCATCATTCTGGAGGTCTTTGCGGTAGGCACATCCACAAAGGCGCAGGTCAGATGATAGCAACCAAAGCCCGTGAAGACTGCCGCAATCAAAATCAGTAATCCGGTCATTTAACAGTCAACTCCTTTCTAAGCCCCGTATTCAATGGGCTTCGACAGCTGCATGATTCTGGTGAAAGAAAACAGGATGATGGCTGCACAGACGGCAAGGGTAATTTTGCCGGGAGTGGAGAACATCAGCGTTTCAAACCAGGAGTGGTTCAGCACATACAAAAGCGGAATATTTCCCGCCACCAGAAACATCATGGTAAAAGCTTCCTTTTTCGGTTCGTTGATGATTGCCTCCAGTTCCGACTGGATAATCCGCTGGTCTGAGAATTTCTGCACCGTGAAGGTCAGGGTATTCTTCATGCTCCGGTCACTCTGGCACTGGATGAGGGTATTGCACCATTCGTGGAACACACGGTTTGGAACCTTCAGCTTCAGTGTGTTGATGGTGGAAATCATATTGGCATTGAGCATTTCCGACTCTGTGATGAATGCCTCAAAATGGGCCTTCACCGGAGGGTTCAGGTAAGGAATGTTTTCCTTTACCGCTTTTAGCAAATCGCCGCTTCTCAAATAGGAAGTGGTAATGACGGAAATGGCGGTTTCCAGTTCTTCATTCAGGTGCTTTTTATACGCTGCCGCAGTGGAGCGCAGATACCAGACCGGAGCAAAGGCGAAGCCTGCACACAGTATGGGAATCAGAAAGGGATTATCCATGAGGAGCGCCAATACAGCTCCCAGTGCAAAGAGCAGAATGGAAATCCGCTTTACCATGGCAAAACGTCCTTCCCTGCCGGTTGCCTTTAAAAGCTGCTCCACCTCAAGGGTCTCCCGGTTGAAAAAGCCCTTGGCAGGCTTGCCAAGCAGTACGTCCACATCATCCTGCAGGGTGCTTTTCCCGGATATTGCCAGAACGTGCAGGAAGTCATTGAAGCGGACGTTAAATGAGGTCAGCAGCCCGCTGACCAGCAGCAGGAATATGGCCAACTGAATCCATTGCATGTTGTTTTCCTCCTTCCTTTCGTGGCTGTGTTTTTTCTGCAAGGAACGGTTCTAATTTCCCTGCGGGGATGCCGTTGTCCAGCATCCGCTTTTTCAGCGTCTCGGAAATGGCTCCGAGGCGCCGGTGTTTTCCGATGACGGAGATTTTTCCATCCTCCTGCATCTGGTTGTCCATGACATCAAACTGGTAGAGGGGACGGTAGATCAGTTTGCCGTTCCGGTAATCCTCCCCTTCGATAATCTGCATGATTTTACGGCTGCCGTCTTCCAGCTGCTTGGTGAACACCACAATCGGATAGGCTTCCACCATGATCTGCATCAGAATATCGTCCGCCATGTTGTATTTTCTCTTGGCGAGCGTCATCATCCTGCGGTAGGTGGACTCCGAGGAGTTGGAGTGGATGGTGGTGACCACCGTATGCCCGGTACGGGAGCTTTCCGCTACGGATAGAGCTTCCTTGGCGGAGCGCATTTCTCCGACACCAATGACATCCGGATGTTTTCTGAGGACCCGTTCCAGCAGAAGATCCTGGTCGATGTCAAGGGAAGGATTTTCATGGGGCCTTGTGAGCAGGTGTACCACGCTGTTTAAGGCATGTCCCTGTTCATCCCGGCGGATCAGGTCAAATTCCCGGCTGCCCTCCTCAATGGTGATGAGCCTGCGGTTATCCGGAACCATGGAAAGCAGCCAGCTCATGACGGTAGTCTTGCCGGAGCCGGTGCTGCCTGCAATGCAGACCGATACGCCGTAGCGGATGCAGCAGGTTAAAAGCTCCAGCATTTCCTCTGTGGCAGAGCCGGAAGCAATCAGCTTTTCCTTGGAAACGGTCTGCTGGTTGACGATTCGGATGGAAGCGTTGATACCGACATCCGCATCCACAATGGGGGTCTTATCCACCGAGATACGGATGTTCTTGTCCAGAAAGCCGATGACGGAGGGCATGGTATCATCAATGACCATGCCGCGGGTGTTTAAGAGCCTTCTGGTAACATCAATGGCGTGCTGGGGAGACTGGAAGCGGTCCGGGATCTTCATGGAACGTCCGCCGCTCATAATCACTTCGATGTCGTCAAAGGCGTTGATGTTTACCTCCTCGATGCCCGGCTTGTAAATCCATTTCTTCAAAAAGGAGATACCGGCCATGTCCTCATACAGGCTGTCACACAGTTCTTCTGTGGTCATGCCCTCCATGCGGTAGGAGCGGCTTATGACATACTGGAAAATAAATTCCCGCAGCAGTTTTCTTGCTTCCTCCTGATTGCCTTCCGTGGAAAGCTTGTCCGAGTGCTTTTCCGTACAGTATTTCTGTACGTCCTCCAGAATCTGGTCGTAGGACAGGGACTCGGAAGCAGTGGAGGTAAAGAACATATCATTTAAAGAATCCATGCCCATGGTGTTTTCTCTCCTTTCTTCCGGATTCTGCCAAAGCATCGGCATCCGGCATTTCTTCCCTGTCTGTTGGTGTGTCCCATATTTCCTCCGGTTCTGTCTCAGGAGCATGGATATCGGCATCCGGAGAAACAACCTCCTTGGCATCTGCCTCTTCAAGACGTTCCCGGACAAGCTTTAAGGAATTGATATAGCGCTGGTTGCAGTAAGCGAGGGCTTTGAACATCTGTCCGCTGGTGCCGCAGCGCTCGATTTCCTTGGCGTAGGGGAGCAGACCGTCAAAGCCGCCAATCAGATGGTCCATCTCATCAATGGCATGGAAGGGACGGGCAAGGCCGGCAAAGGTCAGGTGGCCGTCATAATGAAACTTTTCATCTGTCAGCAGGGGCTTATGCGCCCTTAAATAGTTCAGGCCCCGCAGGTCCGGCGTAATGATGCGGACGGTGAGATCTGCCGCTTCAATCGCAGTAGGCGTAAAGAAGTTGAGCATGTTGGAACTGCAGTCTAATATGATGTAATCCACAAGCTTCGAGGCCTCTGAGATAAAGGGCCTGATTTTTTCATACTTCAGCTCCGGGTAGGAGAAGGGATTTTCCCCTGCGGCATATCCCATGACGCCGATAAAAGGATATTCCTTTAAAATTACGACACGCTCTGCCACCAGTGCATTGTTGATTTCCAGCCCGGTCAGCACGTTGCCGATGGAAGCGCCTGTTTCCAGTATCCGCTCCGGCATCCACACCGGCAGCATGGGGGTACTGGAGTCGGCGTTGATGATAAGGGCTTTCTGCTTCCCGGCGGTCAGTACCTTTGCAAGGTTGCAGCAGAACATGGACTTCCCACATCCGGGGTTGCCCCATACAGTGATAATTTTTGACATCTTCCGGCACCTCCCTATTCTGTTTCCGTGCTCTCGGCTGTAGTATCTTCAGAGGGTTCCGTGGAAGTATCAGCGGCATCAGCAGAAGCATCCACGGAGGAACCGTTCATGGAAGATTCCAGAAATTCTTCCTCTGTTTCGGAACCGTCGCCATAGAGCGTGGTGAGAATTTCTGCCTGACGTTCCAGAAGCTCTGCGGCAAGGGCGTCATTCCCCCGGCTGATGAGGGCAACATGCAGTACGCCTTCGTTTTCATAGCGGGTCAAAAGCATTGCCTGCTCAGGGGTTGCCAGCACAGTAATGGTTGCGGTCTGCTGGCGCTCCTCGTCTTCATCGGGAGGCGTGGTGTAATCCACGTCAAGCCCTTTGGAATCGGACACGGAGAGCACCTTGACAAAGCGAAGCTCCGGAATGTCAGCTACCGGCTCCAGTACGTTGTCGTCATCATAGTGATACAGGCGGATAATGTCTCCGCCCTGCAGCTTGTCGGAAAGCGCTGTCGCCAGAGTCTGGGTGGTGATGGAAATCGCCACCATGCCGTCAGGAATCTCATTTAACGTAAGGTCGGAGGAAAGCGGGACGCTGCTCACCTTTTCCGGAAGAATGTAATCTCCGGGGTAAAGGTCAGTAGCGGCATAAGTGCCTACAACATCCTCTGTTTTCCGGGCCGTGGAGTCCGGAAGGTTAAAGCCTCCCACGGATACCAGCTCCACATCTGCAGAAGTAATGACAGTTCCACGGGACACGGCGGTCTTCATGCGGACAATCTCGCAGGTGCTGCTGGTCTTTTTGGTGACCGCAGGGATTGCGACGAAGGCGATGATTGCGGCAAGCACAATGCTTAGGATACCGTAAATAAAGCGGTTATTCATTTTCATATCAGGTAGTCTCCTTATCTGTTTTGATCAAAAAATATCTGGGTCTGGCGTAACAGAGCCGTTGTAATGACTGCGGACAGGAACATGATGGTGACGGCTCCGGCCGCAAGGATAAGTAACAGTTTCATACATTCTCCTTTCCGGAGTATTTATGCGACGGGGCGGTGAGAAAGCCGTGCATACGGTTTCTCATCTGCCATCACAGCTATTTGTGATGCTCCGGCACAAATAGCCGATTGAAAAATCAGCACATCAGTGTGATTTTTCAATCTGGTCTCCTTTCACAGGCAGTAGTGCAGCAGCATGGTCAGACAGTATCCGGCTGTCAGGTAGGGTACAAAAGCAATCCGTTCCGGCTTCTTTTTCCGAAAAAAGGATTTGACGCCCAGGTGCATGAGGGCAAGCAGGGAGGAAACCACAAGGATTTCCAGAATGCCCGATGCCCCGTGGCAGATGCCCAGCAGCGCCACCAGCTTGATGTCGCCGCCTCCGATACTTCCATTTGTAACCATGGAGATGAGAAGCAGGAGCATTCCTCCGCAGAAAAAACCGAGGACTGCCGTGAGAATAACAAGCGCGTCAGGCAGAAGCGGTTCCTGCAGGATGCAAAGCGGGACATAAAAAAGACACCAAGGAAGGAACGCAAGCAGGGCAGCATTGCGGACCTTGTGGTGTCTGTAATCGTACAGGGCAAAGAAAAACAGCGGCAGAACCGTAAACAGCCGGTAAAGAAACAGTGTTTTACTCACGCTTGCTGTACCAGTCATCATACAGACTGCCCTGAATCTGTACGGCGTCATTTAGGTTAAGGGAAAGCATTCCCGAAGGCGTCCATGCGTCAATCACATAGGTATAAACCGTATAGTTGGTTCCGTCCGGATACCATACCGGCGTAAAATGTACGTTCCTTCCGTAGGTGGAGTATTCATTTGCTTTAAAGGCAAATGTCGCCGGATTTCCCCCGCTGCAGGATAACAACCGCCAGTAGTTGTCGTAGGAAAATTCCGGGAAATAGGACACTGCGGTCTGGGCCGGAGCGTAGTGGCTTTCCGGGGCATTCGCAGAAAAACGTGCCGTGGCGGATTCTTTGATGCCGTAGCCGCTTTTCATGGTGTCCCCGACTGCAGTGGGAACGATGTCGTCCGGGTGGATTTCCATGCTGCCGGTCAGGGAGGCAGAATAGGAAGTGGAGGTAAAGTCATACCATCCGTTATCCACCCATTCGCCATTGTCTACCCAGTGCCCGTGGCTGCTGGAGCAGTCGGCAGGACAGCTTGAGTCGTGGCTGCCGCTTTCCCAGTCCCAGTCGCTTTCCCATTCCCAGTTGGCGTGCCAGGAGGCGCTCCATACGCTCCAGGAGGCGGAAAGCTTCAGAGGATTATCAGGCAGGGAAGGCGTGGAAAAATGCGGGTTGGTATCGGTTGCCAGCGGGTCGGGCGGCAGGTTTTCCTCCAGAGAAATAATCCTTGCCACGAAGCTGGTCTTGGCTGTTGTGGCACCGCTTACCGACACAGTAATGGTGAGGGTGGTCGGTTCTGACGGGGTGTGCCATTTTGCCCAGACTATCTGGGAGCCGTTTTCGGGAATCACAATATCCGTGACGGTGTAATCCCGTCCGTTAATATGGAAGGTCACGCTGGCAGGATCATCCGGGTTGACCTCTTCTGTCGTGGTCAGCGTAATGCTTGTGATAACGTCCGTATCCACCCGATAGGTGTAATCCGGCGCCTGAAGTTCTGCTTCCGGGACATCCCGGTAGCTTACGATACCAATGCCAAGAGCAGAAAGAATATCCGAGTCGGATACCTTGCCGCTGGTGGTTCCCGTCCATGCAGGATAGCCTAAGTCGGCTGTCTCCAGAAAAATGGACAGTGGAAGATTCTGATGGGTCAGGGAGGGCATCTTGCTGCGCAGGGTGCCGCCGGACATCTGGTTATACAAGGCAGCTTCTGTTGCAGTCATGGCATAGTTGCGGCCGCCATGCGTAAAGTAGGCAATGGGTTCAATCACAAGCTTGTAGTCTCCCGAAATCAGGTCGTCAAAGGCAATACCCGTCTTGTCGGAAACAAGCTGCGCCGCATACTCGGAGCAGAAATACCGTCTGATGGCTTCAATGCTTGCCCGTGAACTGGTGCCACTGATGATGCGGGGCAGTGCAACGCCGGGTTTGGAGCAGGAATAAGTTCCGCTTCCAAGAGAAAGGGAATTTCCAGCGGAATATTGAAGCTTGCTTACCTTGCCAAAGTGAAGGATGCTGCCGGAAATGTTGGAATTGCTCAGGTCAAAAGGAGTGGATACTACATTACCGTCTGAAGTAACGACAGTAATCCGTACTCCATCCTGCCCGTGCCAGACATCTGTGGCAGTTCCGCTTCCCATTCCACCTCCGCCTCCGTCTATGTTGCCGTCTCCTGCGGCAAAAGCGGTGATGCCTGTGGATAAAACAAGCACCAGCGAAAACAAAAGTGGAAAAATTATTTTTCGGATTTGTTTCATGGTCATGATTCTCCTTTTTGGCAAAAGAAAAAGACATGGCGCAAAAACCATGTCTTCCATTGCGGTTATTCTGTTTAGTTGCCTCCCATGGTGCCGATCTGTTTGTTGATGTCACCGTCATTGTCCACGGTATCCTGCTGTACATCACTTGGAGTTACCCAGCCGAACACGGGGTCGTAGACCTGACCGGGATGTTCATCTGCATTGGCATTTTCTCCGGCAGAAGGACTGGAAGGGCTTGTGTTGTCCGGGGTCTCAGCAGGCGGATTGGTGGACTGAGGTACATCATTTCCGTATTCCGGCTGCTTGTCCGGATTGGTGGTGTCATCCGTGGTTTCCGGTTTTTCCGCAGGCTTTTCAGCTCCAGCCTCCTCTTTGGAGGAACTGTCAGATAAGGCGGAAACAGAACCGGATTCATCTTCTGAGATGACTGTCTGCGTCTGGTCAGAGGAACTGCCCGTAATCTGTGTACTTTCCGAATCCGTAACAGCGGGAAGGGAAACATCCGTGTTTTCCTCCCAGGAATCAGTCAGGGAGCCGGTTTCTGTGGAAGCGGGAACAAATTCGGTGTCAGGTTCTCTGGTTAACAGATATGCGCCTGCAAGGGCTGCAATACAAAGTGCGGATAATCCGCAGATGGTAAGTGTCTTTTTGGTGTTGTTCTGATTTTCTTTCTTTTTCATAATAAAGAACTCCTTTCGTCGGTTCTCCTGCTAATACTATATCATGCCTGTCGGCATAATGCTCTAAAATCTGACGATTTTATCGCTAATTTGTCGGGTGAAATCAAATACTCGCTTTGCTCGTGCCTGATTTCCTTCCGACAATTATATACGCAGCAGGGATGGAAAAGCAAACATATTTTTATCAGTATTTGGTATTGTGGGAACCGGTCAGCGTTATATGCTGGGTAATGGGTGGAAACAGCTCCCCGAACATCCGTATCCGGAAGGTGGCATCGCAGGTCACCACATATTCAATCTTGTCAGAATACTGGTGGAACTGTAGGTTGATGTTGCTAACAGTATAGTCGTCATTACTCAGTGCAATCCGTTCCTCCAGCCCATTGATGAACCCGGCTCGCAGTGCATCCTGATAGGCGGAGCTTAAATGAAGGTCTGCCATATAGGAATCCAAGTTTGCCTCCCTCTGGGAATGGAAGGTATCCGCATAGATTCTTGCGCTGACATTATTCAGCTCCATTTTAGCTGCATTACGGATATTGATGCAGTTGATTTTGACGGAGGCAAACAGCAGCAGGAAGGAGAGCAGCATATTTACAGCCAGTATGATGAATACGGAGAAATAGGACAGTTCCCCACATTCATTTTTCAGTAAATTCTTTTTCATGAGACCTCCTATTTCCAGTAGTGTTCACTGACGCCGGCTCCCTGGGCACGGATGTTGATGGGAACCAGATTGAATTTCCAAAAGCCGCCCAGATAGCAGCGTCCGGTTACAGATACATAAAAGGGCGTGCCAATCTGGATGCGGTCTGTGCTGCCGGAGCTGGTTACCTGATAAGTCAGACCGGATACTTCAGACAGCTCACCTGCCAGATAGTTGAACAGAGCGTCCGTATCGTTGCTTTTGCCACCGTTTAGCTGGATCTGTTTGACCAGCTGATCTGAAATGTGATCCATTTCCTGCTTTACGGATATGATATGGAACACGTTGATGATGAAAGCAATCATAATCGCCACCACCAGAATGTAGACAAAGCTGCTGATATATGAGGAGTCGCCTCTTTCGGACAGCAGCAACCGCCGGATTCCTTTTTTCAAAATGTCACCTCCTAAACAACACAACGCTGATAATAGTGCCAGCGTTGTGTAATAAAAACGCAGGAGAAGCCGGGGTGTGCTTCGTTCCTGCGTTTTTAATATGTATGAATTTTCACGATACTCATTTTAACATAGGGGATTTACCGTGTAAATCGCAAAGCTGTGCCAAGTTGGGAAAGTTTTGTGCCAATGGGATGCCAGAAAAATTATTTGTTTTTGGATTTATTGTTGTAGCATAATTTGGTAAAATAAAAAGGGAGTACATGGTTAGTAAATCTCAAATACAATAGGAGTATAGGAAATGCAGTTTATTCTTGCTAAAAATATACAAGAGTGTAAAGAGAATAATACAGTTTACTTAATGTTGGACGGTTGGGATGACTGGTTTACATATTCGACATTATTTAACATCAGATATATTGATTCTAATGGAAAGAATCACCGATTAGGAAGTGTGAAAATTGGTCAAAAGGGACAGGGGAGAAGTCCTGAATTGCCTAGTTCATTTATAAGGTTGTCAGAAGACTATTTTTCTCTTGGCTCAAACGAAAACTATTATGAAAACTTAAAAAGATTGAGTCCAGATGGAAAATTAAGAGAAAAGATCTTAAAAGCGTTAAATGATATAGCCTTTAATTTAGATATATTTGAAAAAGTTAGAAAATTAGATGTGGTTCAAACATCACTTATGCGAGATTTTACCGTAAGTGCTGTAAAAAATCAGTATAATAGACTTGCAAATGGAGGTGCGTGGTTAACAAGATATAATTTTAGCTATATTCCGTTTCCTTCAAATGATGAAACTGAAGAAATGGAATTAGAATTTGATGTTGAAATTGATGAATTACCACCTACAAACATACATGTTTTAATTGGAAAAAATGGTGTGGGAAAAACAACAATGCTAAAAAATATGGTATATTCGTTAGAAAGTGATAACGATAAGCATGGACGTATGGAAATGTGGGGAACAAGAGGTTTCACTAATATAGTCTATGTTTCTTTTAGTGCATTTGATAGATATTTCGATGTGGAGGCAGAAGAGATACCATACCTTTATATCGGTTTGACGAAAAAGGATGGGATTAAGGGACCTGACGAATTTGCAATAGATTTTGCGGAAAGCTTATTTGAAATCTCAAGTGGGAATAAAAAAAGATTATGGGAAAAGACGCTTTCAATTTTAGAATCAGATAATACATTTGTAGAACTTGATATAAAAAGTTGGTCTATGAAAAAAGAAAACCCAAGAAGTATTAATGATGAAGCAAATACAGATTTTGAACAAGAAGGAGTAGGTGCACAAAATAAAGAAAAAATAAAACAGAGATTTGTTCAATCCACAGTTCCTAGATTTGAGAAATTAAGTTCAGGGCATAAGGTCATATTGCTTACAGTTGCCAAACTTATCGAACTGGTAGAAGAAAAAACACTAGTATTGATGGATGAGCCTGAAGAACATTTACATCCTCCTCTGGTGGCGGCATTTATAAGGGCATTGTCAAATTTACTTACTTATAGAAATGGGGTAGGAATTGTTGCGACACATTCTCCAGTAATTGTGCAAGAAGTACCCAAAAAATGTGTTTGGATATTGAGAAGATCGGGAGATGAATTAGTTGGAGAAAGACCTTTGATAGAGACATTTGGTGAAAACATAGGGGTACTAACCAGTGAAATATTTGGATATGAAGTTACTAATTCAGGATTTCATTCAATGATACAGGATGTTGTTAAGAAAAAATCAACATATAAAGGTGCTTTGCGTAGTTTCTCCGGGGAATTAGGAAATGAAGGCAAGTCTATTTTACGATCTTTGATGTATGAGAAGGAAAAAGAGGAAGAAAATAATGATTAAGCTCGCTAAGCCAGATATAAAACAAAAAGATGTAATAGATGCATGCATGGCTAACTTACAAAAAGAACCCACGTTATCTAATATTACGAAAAGCCGGAGTTTTATAGAGCAAAAAAGCAATAAGTATAATGATTTAGGAGAAAAGGGGGAATTAGGAAATATCCCAGTACATACCAAGGTACTTGGAGGAGCAACGAAAGATGATATGGTTTGGCTTTATGATAAAAAATTTGTTAGAGATGGTGGTAGGATATTTTATAACAAGATCATGAAGATTCCACCATTTTCCAGATGCCCATTTTGTGGGGTAAGAAGGGTTTCTACATTGGATCACTATTTGGCAAAAACAGAATATCCTACATTTGCAATTACGCCGAATAATTTAGTTGCTTCATGTGCTGATTGCAATAAAAAGAAAAGCAACTTAGTTTTTGCAAGTAGAGAGGAAGAGTTATTTCATCCGTATTATGATGAGTTTGATGATGAAATTTGGTTGAAAGCAGATGTATCTTTAGTAGTAGATGAGGTATTGTTCAAGTTTTATGTTAGTAAGCCAGAAGCTTGGATGGAAGAAAAATATACTAGAGCAAAAAATCATTTTGAGAAACTTGAATTAAATGATTTATATACTGCACATGCGGCCGAAGAATTTACAGAGAGCAAATTTAGTTTAGAAAGAATGTATAAAGCCGGAGGGGAGGAATTGGTGCGTAAGGACTTAAGAGATAGAATTGAAGAACATAGAAGTAATATGAAAAATACTTGGAGAGCTGCTTTATATGAAGGGCTGCTTAACTGCCAAGAGTTTTTTGATATTTATCTTAATAGATTAGGGATTTAAGAAAAGGAGCAGTTGAGGCTGCTCCTTTCCAATATCAGATATTCTGCCTGATAATCCGTGAAATCAACCCGACCGCCACATTCCGGTCCTCATCAATCCGGGTAACTACGAAGCTGACTTCATCCTTCTTTCCGGGCATCCGATTATCATAGCAGCTGTGGGCTACGGCATTGACGCCGATGTGAAGGCGGACAAAGACGGTGCCCTTGTGGATGTCGGTGACAACGCCTGCATACTTGCCCTGAATCTTGCACTTTCCAAGGTTTGCCTTGCTGGTATTGCCGTTCACGCTTTTGACATCTGCTTTCACGGAAATGTCTTCAAGGGAGTTGATTTTTATGTTCAGGATACGGACCAAAATCTGTTCTCCTACATGAAAGCTTTCTGTGGCATCCCCAAGCCAGTCCCATGACAGGTCACGGGCGAGGATGGAGCATTCCGCTCCGAAGATTTCTACACGCACGACCTTTTCTGCAACGGCAATCACTCTCGCCTGCACGATACGGTCTTCGCAGACACGGGAGTTCCCATTGGCATCGGGAAGGTAGAAGATCTGACGCTTTTTGTACATGGCGTCCTTTCTGCTGGCAACTACGCTACGGCTGGAATTATCGAGTCCTTTGATGATAAAGTCAACCTCGCATCCCAGCATGTTTCCCAGAATCTTGTTCTGGCGCTGCACCAGTTCACCATAGTCGTGGGCAGCATCCTCGATCAGGTTGATCATCATCTCCGCAAGGGGGATTACCACACGCATTTCCTTGTAGTAGATGACAGCGATGGTTCCGCCGCCTTCCATTTTTTCGATGCCGCCTAAGATGCCGGTCAGGATCTTCCGGGTGCGGTAAGCATTCTGCAGCTCATGCCAGATGGTATCCTCCCTGCTCTCCTGTGTTTCCACCTCGGAATCGGCATTCAGGGTAAGGATGGAGGAGGGAGCGGATTTCCTTGCAGGGGCAGTGGCTTTCGCCGGAGAGGGTGCCTGTACAGGAGCAGTGGGTTCTGCATCTGTGTCAGGACGGGACTCTGTGGCATTCGCAGCTTCAGGCACGGAAGAATCTTCCGTCTGCATCTCCATGTTTTCTTCTGTTACTTCGGTTTCTTTCTTTTTTGCTTCTCTGGGCATAATTGTTCTCTCCTTTATGATTTTTTAGGACATGATGGATTTCTTATCCGTCATAACGATAGTGCAGCCTTCCTCCGGTGGAAACAGCGCCGCCAAATCCTCCGGGACATCCCCGAAGGGATCTTCCGGGACTGCGGCGGAGGCAGCTTTTTTGGGAGCCTTGGGCTTTTTGGGTTTCACCTTTGGCTTCATCAGACTGGAAAAGTCCGGTTCTTCGGCTTCCGGCAGCTGCCGCCATGCAGGTACATGGTCACCGGCACGGCTGGGCTTCAGCTTTTTACTCTCCGGATGCAGGGTATAGTCGTATTTCCCCACCTTCAGGACCTTCTGACCACGCAGGATAATGAGCGCTTCGTCCAAAGGAAGGCGCAGCACTTCGTCCGGCGTCATCAGCTTCCGCTTGCCGATGGAGTGGGTTTCCCGGTACTCCGGTGTGTAATCGGATACCCGCCAGGTATTTAACTGCTTTGCCTGGCTGGACACGGCCACGCTCACTTCGCCGGTGCGGTTGGAAATAAACTCCGCAGTCATCTCATCCGTACACCCTAAGAAAAGCTGGGTGTCACAGTTGCCGATGATTTCCTGCCACTGGTTTAAGGGATAGCGGTTCTGCATCTGGGGCAGGTTCTGGAAAATACAGCTGATGGATAAGCGCCTGGAGCGGATGGTGCTGATTTTCTTCGTCAGGTCCGCAATGGTACAGCCGCCGTTGGCAAGTTCATCTGCCAGGATATGTACCGGAACCGGAAGCTTGCCGTCTTCCCCGTATTTGTCCGCATACCGCACCAGCTTGATAAAGACAAAGGACATGAACAGGGAAGAGAGGAAGTCAAAGGTGGAATCCTGATCGGAAGTAATGCAGAAGTAGGCGCATTTCTCCCTTCCCGGTTGTGTCAGGTTGATTTCATTGTAGCTAGTGATCTGGCGGATGAGCCTGTTCTGGAATACCTGAAGCCTGGTTCCCAGACCGATGATGACGCCGCTGCGCACCGTATCGGAGGCCTGTTTGAAGATGTTGTAAGGTGCCTTGGCAGGGTGCGTTACCGGGAGCAGGTCAAACAGGCTGTTCAGTTCCTTCTCTGAGTTCATGGTAAGGAGCTTGTAGACCTGCCCGATATTCCTGCCTTCCGGCGGGAAGCCCTGGTCCACATACAGAACGAGGGCTTTTAGCAGGTTCATCTCCGAGTTGTCCCAGAAGTGGTCTCCTTTGGGAGAGCCGGTGTTCTTAATAATGACATCGCAGAAAAGCTGTGCCATAATCTCCTGTCCTTCGATTTCTGCAAGACAGTTCCAGCTGTCGGAATTTTCCGGGTTAATCAGGTTGAATACCCGTACCGTATAACCGTTTTCCTGCAGGTACAGGCACAAATCCGCATACAGCTCGGATTTGGGGTCGGTGATGATCAGGCTTTCCCCACGTTTGACGCACTGGAATACCACATTTCTTGCATAAGCCCGGCTTTTCATGCTGCCGCTGGCGCCAAAGACCGCCACGTTCCGGTTCATTCGTGTCTTTTCCGGGAGGCAGACGGCTTTTCCGTACAGCTTTCCAAGGATAACGCCGCGGCTTTTTGCGATGTCACCCACCAGCTCCAGCACTTCCTGCATCTCGGCATCAGTCATAAATCCGGAGGTGCCGTAGGTTCCCTTATCGGAGTAGGTAAGGTTGCGTTCCTTGTCATAGGTGCCTTTCCCTCCAAAGCCCATCCGCATGACCATGAAAACCAGCAGCCCGAAGATGCCGAGGCATAAAAAAAGCCCATACAGGCTGTACGGGAATACGGTGAGCGCCTTTAAGCAGGAAGAAAAGGCGGCGGAGGGAAATTCCGGGGAGGTGCCGTTACCGGGCGTCCCACCGGAGGAAGTCCATACCTGATAATTGATAATAAACTGCGAAATATAACCGCCTGCATAGGCAAGGGCCAGGAGCAGCACGGGAAGAATCAGGCAAAGACAGATGCGTTTCTTTCTGTTTTCGTGATGTGTCAGTGTAAAAACCTCCCTTCAAATTTCTGTAAATCAATGGTTTCTATGGTTACAGCCTCCCCGAAGTATTGCTGCAGGACCGCCTTCTGAAAGTCAAAGCAGATGATATGGCCGGACAGTCCGTGAAAGGACAGGGCCGTGTAAAATCTGGACAGCCGAAGCATATCAAAGTCAAAGGCGAGAAGTACCGGTATCCCGTTGGCGGCGGCATCATGCTCCAGCCCGTAATCGGGGCAGGGCGGCTGCAGGTCAGACAGAAGGAGCTGCCGCAGCGCAGCCGAAAGATACGGGGATGCAAGCAGCTGCAGCAGGGTTTCGCCTGCAGGAGCAGCCGGAAGATAGTGAAAGTAATCAAAACTTGTATCCAGATAAAAATAGCTTTTCTGGAAGCCGCCGGTGCTGGTCAGAAGCTTCAGGGAGGTATCCATATCCGTACCAATCAACAGCGCTTTTATCGGAGTATCGGGAGGATAGCAGGGGGAAATATGCTCCCGGTTTAATACTCCGTGGCTGATGTGGTAATTCAGCATGGTTTTTACCTTCAGCTCCGTCCGGTATTCCCACTTCATCAGGGAATCCCCGGTATAAAACACTGCATAGATGCACTTTGGGGCAAACAGGATTCCCATGGTTCTGGAGTTATTGATTTTGACTGCCTCCGCCCCCAGCTCCTTTATTTCCCTTGAGGAATAGAAAACCGGAAGGGGAAGGCGGTGACATTCCTGATTTCCCGGCTGGAACAGAGGCGGCTTTTCATCCCGGAAAACCGTTACGCCTGCATGTAAGAGCATGGCGTAGACAATGGATGCCTGCTGGAGCCGGAGCCGCCGGGGATAATCGCTTCGCGGGCGGTTCGTGTCTGTGTTGCCGCCCAGATAAAAAGAGAACCGCTCCGGGTTGTCTGTGAGCAGGAGCTTTTTTCCCTTGTTTGTCAGGCGGTAGCCTCTGAGCCGGTCCCTGTAGTGTGTCTTGATATAGCCTTCCTCCTTCAGCTTTGTGAGGAGTTTTTCTCCGTAGCTGGGACGAATGCCCAGACGGGATACAGCATCCGGGCTGCACTCCCCCGATAAGGCAGTCAGGGCAAGCAGCTGGTAAGCGCTGGTTGAAGGGTCCAAGGGCAGTTCCCTCCTTTCTGATAAAATAGGTCGGCATAGTATCAAAAGCCGGATTTTTTACCATACCCGCCTGAAACTCCGGTAAAAAGCCGGGGGTCTGGGGCATGGGATTTGCCGCAGATTCTGCGGGTTTGGCAGCCTTTTTACCATAGTCGGAAAATTTCTGGAAAAATAACCTAAAAATCCGATATGCTGTTGCCACGGTTTTTGACTTCCGCAAGCCAGCCCGGAAAAGCCATTTTCTCCATAACGGTCAGGACGGTACAGTCCCGCTCCCCGAACTCCGTGGTGTGGTAGGCGTCGCAGAACAGCCCGCTGTCATCCGTCATCAGAAAGCCGGAAACGGTGTCCAGTATCTGCTTGCACTCCAGATTGTCGTAATCACGCACCCGTCTTGTGGAAAGCGTCCGGTCAAACACATGGGAGAAACACACCACGCACTCCGTAAAGTGGGGCAGCGGATGTTCCTTCGTGTAAGCTTCCAGGCTGGCATACAGCGGGTCGGTCAGGAAGGTGGTATTGACACGTCTGGTACGTTTCGGCATCAGGCCGGGAAGGGTGATTTCCACCCGGTCTGCAGCATGGGTGATGGCGATGCCGTGTACCTCGGCGGTTTTTTCCATCAGAAGCGGTTTTGCCACAAGATTTGCTGCAAAAATAAGGTTCCGCAGGGAGCAGGCAATCCGTTCCGCACGCTGGGCGGCGTCAAGGCTCAGCTCCTCATAATTTTTCCCGTAAGCGCCGGTGTCCGTGATTTTCATGGCGCTGATGGTATTTGATAGTTTCGGAAGTTCCTCCTCGATACGGGAGAGGCGGGAGGAAAGGGTATTTTTATCCATTAAGTGTCACTCACTCCTTGTTTCTGGTAATACTGCACCTGTCCTTCCGGCGTTACCGTGCAGAAGGCGGCAATGCCGGGGAAATGGAGGAGGGGAATCTGCCCAATCTGTTCCACGATGACCAGACGGCGGGGCGAATCTTCCTTCCATGCAGACAGGGCATGGTTCATAAGCATCTCTTTTTCTTCCGGTACATGGATTACGTCATAGCAGTCCGATTGGGTATAAAAAGTCAGTGTGACCGGAAAATCACTGACGGTATGGTAGGTCAGTTCAGGAAGGAAATCCAGAAGCACCCAGAAAGCGGCAATGACAGCCGGATTCCGGGTACACTCCTTAGAGCGGTAAAGCATTCCCGTTTCCTGTTCAAGAAGGAGCCGTCCGCTTTTTTCAAGCCGCCGCAGCAGTGCAGCCAGCTTTTCTTCGGACAGCTCCGGATATAGTTTTTCAAGCTGTGCCAGGGTTAAAGCCTGATACAGACTCAACAGGCATGTGATTTCGGCAAGATGGTTTTCCTGCTCTCTGCTTTTTTGCTGCATAATGGTCTCCTTTATATAAGGAAGAAACACATTCAATCCTTATTGTATACTTAATCAATACATAAGGACCGGGAGCCGGTAAACAGCCCCGGACGGTTCTGCGTATTCCTTATGTAATGTTTACGGATTAACCGGCTTCCCGCATCTGCTGGCGGCGTTTTTCTTTTTCCAGAAGCTTTTTCAGTTCCTCTCTGTCGGTGGTAATCAGCTCCTTCTCCAGTTCGGAGGCTTTAAATTCTACCGTGACGTTATTGTTGTTGGTGGAAATCAGCCCGTTGCCGCGCTCAAAGTGGGTGACAGCCATGGTCTCCGCCTCGGACAGGTGCAGGATGGACTGCACACGCATTGCCTCCTCATCCTCAAGGTTTAAGACAATCTTGGTTTTGGAGTTATTGATGATGCCTTTTCCGTACTTGCCGTCCTCCAGTGCAAAGAAGTCGTTTAAGTCCTGCGTGGCACAGATGGCGGAACCGCCGTAGCCACGGATAATCTTGAAGATTTCAAGGACAAATTCTGCGGCAAGGCGGTTGGAGGCAGCGCCGATGAGTTGCCATGTCTCATCTATGAAGATGGATTTTTCCACGGTTCGGTCTTCCTTTGCCTTATCCCATACATAATCCAGTGCCACAAACATTCCCACAGTCAGCAGGTCGCCGGTGAGTTCGGAAATATCCAGTACGGTGTACTTGTTATCCAGATTTACGTTGGTCTGCTGGTTAAAGGTGGAGGCGGAGCCGTGTACCAGCCGGTTCATGATGTTGGCAAGCCGTCTGGTATCGGGATTTGCCTTCAGGATATTAAATACGTCCTCCAGCACGGGCATTTCCCGGTATTTTTCCGGGTGCCCCGGATCATACAGGCTTTCATTGTTATGGGTGATGCCTTTCTGTTTATAGGTCTGTATCAGGGCCTCGTCCAGCAGCTGCCGTTCCTCATGGGTCATGTCGGGAATGAGCAGGGAAAAGAAAATGTGGAGCCGCTGTATCTTGGCGGCAAGCTCCGATTTCTCTGTCTGTGGTCCGTCCAGCAGGTCATTTGCGGAGGAATCCACCTTCCGGATTTCCATGACATTGATACAGTTCCGGGAAGCGGGGGAAATCTGGATAAATTCTCCGCCGATATTGCTGCAGGCACGGTGAAATTCATGGCCCTTTAAGGGAGCGATGATAAATACCTGGATGTTCTTGCGCCGCATCCGGAGCGCCATCAGCTGCATGGTGAAGGTCTTTCCCGCCCCGGAGGTGCCGAGGATTGCCATGTTTGCATTCTTGTAGACACGGGAGTTGAAAATATCCACGATAATCAGGGAGTTGTTGTGCTTGTTGACTCCCAGAAGGATGCCGTTGTCATCACACATCTCAAAAGAGGTGAAGGGGTAGCAGCTGGCAACGCTGGTGGTCAGGATATTCCGCTTGGAGCGTTCAAACAGCTTTTTCTCCAGTGTCACCAGAGGCAGTGCGGAGAGCAGAGCCTGTTCTTCCCGGAAGTGGCAGGAGACTGCCTCCATGTCCTGTGACAGAAGCAGCTTTTTCATTTCGCTGCTGCGCCATTCCAGTTCCTCCAGGCTGTCGGCGGTAATGGTGATGAGGATATTCATGTAATAAAAATCCTCGTTGGAGGCCAGCCCTTCCTTCAGGAAGTAGCCGGAGCGGATAGCGCTGTCCAGGTCGTCAAAGTCTGAATTGGTATCGGAGGTGTCCTTGATTTTGGAGCGGTTGATCCGAAGCTGCTGTCCGAGCTTCTGCTGGATGCGGTCTTTGGGCTGCCTGTCAAAGAAGATGTCAACGTCAATCCCTTCCCCGGCATTGACCAGCAGGGAAATCCAGCCTGCGCATACCTGGGAGCGGTAGCCGCCGGAGGGCACCAGCAGATAGGTGTGGTAAACACCGTCCATGACCACATAATTTCCATGGGTATAGTCAATGGATTCCGGCGCCATAAATTCCATGGCAGGGATATTTCCGATTTCATCCCGTCTGCCGGCATTGATATACTGTCCGATGACTTCGTTTACCCGGACGCTTAACGGTTTTATCACGCTGGTCCTGCGGTTTAAAATGTTATAGAAAACCTCTGTTGCCATCTCATCTTCGTTGTCAGGAATCAAAAGCTCGTTGCCGCACTGCTGGAGATAAGTCTTTGCAGTGCGCACTGCCGTTGCGAGGGCGGAGACTGCCTCCGATTCCTCATTCCCCCGGTTTGCGCTGAAGGGTTCATATTCAAAGACAATAAAAAAACGCCGGGTAATGGCTTCTTTGGAACCAATACGGCGTATCAGGTTTTCATAGTCCTTCTGCAGGGCAATGCAGCGTTCATCCGTCTCATTTTTGATTTCTTCCCGGATGGTTTCCAGATGCCGGTTAATGTCGGCACGCCTTGTCAGGACTTTGAACTGGAGATTCACGGGACTGATCTTTAAGTAGCTGACAAAGGAGTAGATGATGCTGCGCTGCTCTCTTGCGCTGCGGAGCAGGAAGTTGATCGGCACAACTTCAATGATTTTCACAAAACGGTGGTCCTTTGTGTAAATGATGCCATTCTCAATCTTCCGTACGGGAAGATAGGAGGCGGCAGGGTTTAACAGGGGGGCTTCCGGTTCCTCCCGGAGAATTTCCCTTCCCTTAAACTTCCGGTCTTTCCCTTTGCTGCCGGTTTCTGACATCCGGGAGTCTTTCTGTTTTGTCTGCCTGCGTTCCCTGCGCTGTCCGAACTCCTCGGCAAAGTCCTCTTTTTTCGGTTTTACTTTTTTGACGGATTTTTTCGCAGAAGCATTTGATTTTTTCGGGGGCTTTTCGGAGGCAGGCGCATCCGCTTCCTCGCTGATGCCAACGATGCGGCGGTTCTTTAAGTAAACAAAGAAGTTGAGCACAAAGGAAGAAAGGCTCTCCCCGCCGATGCCGATAATCGCAAACAGGGCTGCCGGAAGCACTGTCAGGCAGGCGATAATGATTCTGGTGGTAAGCGTTACCGGAAGATGGAATACCGGAATGCCGATGAGCAGGGATAATATAAGTGCCTCGGCTGCATTCCGGAATTTGATGGTTCCGCCGAAGATGGTTCCGGTTTCGATGAAATTCGGCGGTATGATATATACGTCATTTTCTTCATGTCTTGCGGACATTGTATAATACACCTCCTGTAAAATAACAAAAGCCTGCAATGCAGACTTTCTATAAGAATAAAAGGCCGGACTTAAAAAAATGACCTGCCTGAAAATGTTTAGTTGGTATAAGGCCGTCCGCAGAGGACGATACGGCTGGTACTGTAAATCGGTCTGTAGACCACTTTTTTCTTGGAAAAGGAAGCGTCCACGATATACCCATTCCCGGCATAAATTCCCACATGGCTGATGTTCAGATAACGGTTGTTGACCTCGAAGGAATAGAAGACCAGGTCTCCGGGGGCAAGGCTGTCATAGGAAACCGCCAGGTTATTTTCCACAATGTAGCGCCCCTGTGCAGCTGCCGTGTTTGCCCCGTCGTACTGCAGGTAAATTCCAAGCTGGCTGTAAACCCAGTAGGTAAAAGAGCTGCAGTCAAAATATCCGTCCTCATTCCGGCGTTCCTGGCTGTAAGGCGTGCCGAGCTTTGTGAGAGCAAGGTCTACAGCGGCATTGCCGGTCTCTCCCGGTATCAGGTCAGGATTGGTTTCCACCTTGTAAACCGTGTCAAAAAGGAAAAGGTTAAGGTTGGCAGCGTATTCATCTGCGGCAGCCAGCTGGTCTTCCGTCAGGGAAAACACATGATCTGCAAAATAGCTGTCCCCGGCATATTCCACAACGTATTCATAGTGGTAGATGGTATAGCTTTCCCCGGTATCCTCATCCGTTTCTTCACGGCTGGTGACAATCGTGGAGTAGGTAAAAATACTGTCCGTGTGGTCACGCAGCAGGCGCTCCAGTTTTGCCAGATGGATTTCCTGATAATCATCCTGCGAGGCACAGAACTGGGAAATAATCAGGCTGCTCTCGTAGATGATGCGGTCTGCAAACTCATCCGTCACACTGTATTCGCAGTCGGAACCCAGTGCATCGGCTTCCGCCTGTATTTCCTCCAGAAGTGCATCGTGCTTTTCCCGCAGGATGGTCTCAATGCTGTTTTCTGTTTCCGCAATATTTTCCATAATCAGGGATGTGTCGTTCAGGACCTCCCCGGAAGCGTTATCCAGCCCATCGGTTCCGAAAATCAGGGAGGGCAGCATCAGGAGGAACAGTACCGGCAGCATGAGCAGGGCAGCAAGGGCAGCGATGATTTTTCCGACCAGCTTCCTGTTTTCCCAAAGCCCGGCGGCAGCCATACCGTAAGGTCCGGCAGCGGCGCCTTTTGCGGCACCTGCCACTGCTTTTCCGGTTTTGACTGCACCCTTTGCAAGCCCTGCCGCAGAAGCGGCGTGGGAGAGTGGGGAAGGGTTGTTTTTCTCATTCTTTTCCGCCATTTACACACGGTCCTTTCTTTTCGGCATATTCGGAAGCTTCTGCACAATGTTTTCATGGTAGGCGATTTTCCCTTCGCCGGTCATGTAAGGCGTGCGGTCCACCGTATCAACGGCATACTGCTTATACCATGTGGTATTGTCCGCAGCGGTTACCGTTTCGTAATTCCCTTCCGGTGCCATGTACTGGTCGGCATTGTACATGCCAAATTCCGTGCCGTTTGGATAGGCGGCAGAGGTTTCCGTGCCCATGATGCGCCCGCCGCCAATCTCCACGTTGGAAAAGCTTGGGGCATCGGGTATTCCGGTCTGCCCCAGATAGGAGGAGAGCGCCTGGGCGGCCTGTGGTCCGGTCATGGAGCCGGTATAGTTGATATTGCCCTGTGCCACAGCGCCGGTGACATTGTTGGCAAAGTCGCCGCCTTTCTTTAACGAAGATTCAAAAGCCCTGCGGCTGATCGGGTTGCTTGCCTGCCCGGTCATGGTGTGCATGGCGCTCTGGGTAAACTGCCTTCCCACAGCCCCGGCCAGGCCGCCGGACAGGAAGGAGGCACTGGTATTGTTGGTGGTTCCGCCAAAGCGGGGGGAGCCGCCTTTGAAGAAGGAGCCTCCGGTCACGGATTTGACAGTGGTAAGCCCCCTTGCGGCAATCATCAGCTCCGCCATCATGGAGCCGCCGGTATGCCCCACATTGATGCCGAGGCTGGACAGGAAGCTGTCTATCTTCTGGCTGATTTTTAAGAATGCGATGGCACAGAGGAACCAGATGAACACGTTTCCGGCGGCAGTTTCCTTTCCGACAGCTTCTACCTCTGATTCCGTGACAGCGAATACGGTCACGGACTGGGAAAAGAACAGTGCAGCCATCGGAATAAGCAGTAAAAATTTCTTTTTCATAGGTCAGTTTCCTCCTTACAGTGACAGCGGGTTTGCCAGAAAGCTTCCCACCATGGATGTAAACAGGCGCAGGCACCATGCGTTCATCAGAAGCAGGAAAATCTGTCCGCCGAACATACGGCACCAGGATTTAAAAATATTTGATGTGGACTGGGAAGCCCCGGTTGCAAAAGCCATGGGAGCCGTGTAGACAATGACGCCTAACAGGATGTACCGTTCTGCCGCTTCAAATAAAAGCTTGATGTAATTCCATGCTAGTATCAGTACTAAAATCAGGGCAATCAGGGCAACGGAGCCATTGGCGCACACACCTAAGATCGTGATTAGCACCGAGTTAAAATCTGCAAAGTTAAGCGGCGGCAGGTCCGAGGTGAGTATCCAGGAGTAGGGAGTGCCGCCGATTTCCAGTATCAGGTCCGTAATCTCATCGCAGTAGTAAATCACACCGATGAAGAGGACGGACCGGATGCTCAGCTTAAACGGGTCTTCCGCCTCCAGCCCTGCAATCAGACCAAAGTTTTTAAAAAGCTGCCACACCCAGTTTAAGAGGACAAGCCCGATGGCAGTCGCCACAAAAATGCTGTACATGGTCTCCGCAGCGGGAAAATAGCGCAGGAATGTATCCATGTTGCAGCCCAAAGCTCCCAGAACTGAGGTGGTAATCAGGTCAAGCCCGTTCATCACCTGTTCGGCAATCCATTCCACGATGCCGTCAAGAATACCCATGAATCATTCCTCCTTCCTGTCAGCCAGTCCATTTCCCGTCTGCGAAGAAGGGAGTAACGTAGGCAAGGATAAAGCCAAGTCCGTTTAAAATAACCCATGAGATGACAATGCGCTTGAGCCATGCGCGGGACTCATCCACGGTCTTGCCGGACTTGCTGAAATTCATCAAAAGCAGCGCCACCGATGCGGTCACGATGGCGGCAATGGTGGAGATGCCGAGAATCTTGCCGTAGACGTCCTTCATAATATCCTCCGCCTTCGACCACATATCAGCTGCTAATGCCTGATCGGTCTGAAGGACAAAGAAGTAGGCAAAGGCTGCCAGCCCCATGATGACATGGGAGGAGCGGATATGGAATTTCTTTTTGGCGGGAGAGGGATTTCCCGCAGTTGCGTTTGGTTCGTTGTTTTTCAATGGTTTACCTCCTGTAAAGTTAGATTAGTAAGAAAAAGCCGGCAATCCTTTGGGGACTGTCGGCTTAAGGCATAAAAAAAGCATCTGCGGTGTGCAGATGTCTCTCAGATGGAATGGTATGCAGTTGTGGGTGCATTTTTGAGCATGATCATTATAGCATGGTGATTTTTACCTGTAAATCGCAATACAGTGCCAATTTAATCAAATTAAGTGCCATTTTTACTTTTTAGAAGTAATTTTGACAGCATATGCTATATTTTTGACAGTTATATAATTTTTGTAAAAATTACTTGTAAAATACAATATACATGCTAATATATCAAATTTTCTGAAGGGAGATATAATCAAAATGAGCGTTATGGGAAAAAACATTTATATGTGGCGGGATGGAGCATTTCAGTCAATCGAATTTGTAGTTACACAGGAATGCAATATGAGATGTAAATATTGTTATATGATTGGAAAAAACGACAAAAATCGTCTTTCGATAGAAACTGCCAAAAAAGCAATTGACTATATATTAAGTGATGATATGTTGTTTGAGCAAGATGCACTTGCTATAAACTTTATAGGTGGAGAACCTTTATTAGAGATAGAATTAATTGATCAAATTTGCGATTATTTTAAAATTAAAATGTATGAGAAAAATCATAAATGGTTTAATTTATTTATGATTAATATAGGATCAAATGGTTTGCTTTATGATAGTCCGAAGGTACAAAAATTTTTACAAAAGAATAAAGGAAAAGTATCTTTAAATATAACTATAGATGGTACAAAAGAAAAGCATGATTTGCAGAGGGTATATCCAAATGGCGAAGGAACACATGCAGATGTATTGCGAAACGTTAAGCTGTGGTTGAAACAAGCACCCTTAGCGATGACTAAAGTCACAATAGGTCATGATGATATGGATTATTTAAAAGATAGTATTATTTATTTGTGGAACATAGGAATGAATGAGGTTCCAGCCAATATTGTTTTCGAGGATGTTTGGAAAGAAGGAGATGATATCAGATATTATACACAACTTAGAGAATTGGCAGATTATGTTGTAGATAATCATTTGTGGGATAAATATAATACTACTTTATTTTCCGAAAGATTGGGTCTACCGTTATCAAAAATAGATTTAAGTGGTAGAGAATGTGGCTCGGGTGGAATGATTACTATTGATGCAAGTGGGAGATTTTATCCATGTGTAAGATTTATGGATTATTCTTTAGAAAATCAAGAAAGCATTAGTATTGGTGATTCTGAGAATGGATTAAATTTTGAAAAAATAAGAGCATTCGTTAATTGCGATTTGGCACATCAAAGTGATAAAGAATGTTTAAATTGTACGGTTGCTTCCGAATGTTCGTATTGCCTAGCACATAATTACGATATATCAGGAACGCTCTTTAGACGAAATAAGCATATTTGCAAAATGCATAAGGCTAGGGTAAGGGCGAATAATTATTATTGGGCTAGGCTTGAAAATGCATTAGGTAAAGTAGATAGAGAAAAGGCATATTACAAACAAAATTTATTTATCATGTTATCAGATGACAGTAGCATTTATTGTAATTACAGTAAACCATCAATAGAGCAGGAGATTACTAGAATCGGAGAGGATGTATTGCTTGAAGCTGCTGATTTTACGGAAAATGAGTTTTTCAATCCTATCTTATTGCATTCTAATGATAGCGATTTATCGGATAAAGCAATACAAATATTTAAAAATCAAAGAACATTTAATTTGTTTGAACATGATAGCAAGAATATTTTTAATGGGGAGAACAATGTTTTAAGAAAAATAAAAAGTGTAACTCATAAAGCGTTATTAAGTAAAAAGATCATAGATACAGAATCAACGATTTTAATAGTAGATGACTGTGATCTAAAATATTTGGCGGAGGATATTGAGAGAATACTTTATTATAGTAAGAAAGTAAATTTAATATTGCACACAAATTATAAAAATATAGACTATCAAGAATATGAAAGTCAGTTAAATAAAGTAATACAACTATTATATAACTATACCATAAAAAATGAAGAAAAGCAGGTAGATGTAATTACCGATCATTTATTTAGTATTACTAGACGAGAATGTGAAGCAGGAGTAAATAGTTTTACGTTAGCACCAAATGGAAAAATTTATGTTTGTCCAGCGGTATATTTTGCCACCCCCAATAATTATATTGGGTCGGTAAAAGAAGGAATTGATAAAGATAAACTAATTTTATATTCGGTTGATGAATCGCCAGTATGTAGTAATTGTAGTGTTAAACAGTGTAAAAGGTGTATTTTTTTAAATAAAGAATATACAGGTGAATATAATACGCCATCTACTATGCAATGTAAAAAAAGTAAAATAGAAGAAAGGAGTGCATTAAAGTTATATAAAATGTTGAAAGAATATGGGTTTGATATGAATATAAATGATATTACAAATTTTAGTAATTCAGATCCAATGGAACAGTTAGTGAAAGAACGAGGAAATTTAAGAGCCTATAAATATCCAAATTTATTATAGGGAAAGGGGTAGATTTTATGAAAATATTAGCAAACATAGAAAAAGAAGAGGTTTTAGAGATTGAAAAAATTTTTGGAAGGTTAAACTCACTACATAATCTTTCGGTAACCCTAGCTGCAAATAATATGTTGTTTGAAGAAAAAAGTGATTTTTATGCGAAAGTAATCAAGGACCTAGAAGAAACACAACAGAAGTATGATGCGTGGTGGCAAAAAATTGTGTCTAATTATAATTTGACATCTTATGATGTACAGAATTTAAGCGTGAATTTTAGAACACAAGACATTGAACTTTTAAACTAAAACAATGTTACAAGTAGGAATCTTAAAAGGAGGTATAGATATGTATTTGGATTATAATAGCAGTGAAACAAATAACGGTGGAATCGATCCTCAATTAGATTGTATTTGTGAGGCATGTTGGTTTACTTGTGCTAATAACTGTACAGGCTCATGCTCAGGTGGTTGTAAAGGAACTTGTGAGGATAATAGTTGTAATTCTCCGAGGTGTTACTTCTTTACAATGTATTCGTAAGGAGTATTCATAAGGAATATATAAAAGAATTTTTGATATTGTAGCATAAAATTGAATTTTCCTATTTGTAGCTTGTTTATCTTCAGGGATATTTATGTATCCCTGAAGATTGATAAAAGAGAGTGTAGTATGAAGCATAAAATTAAAAACATATCTAAAATTTATAATTATTATGAAAAATTTGTAAAAAAATATAGAATTTTTTTTGTTACTTTACTGTGCCTATCAACAGTCTCAAATATAATAACATTGAGTAATCCTATCTTAACAGGGACAATAATAGATGATGCAATCAATGCAAATATGGACGGTGTAATTGAGACAATACTAATTATTTTTTTCTTATTTTTGATAAATTCAATAACTAGCTTTATTTATACATACATAAATAATTTTCTTCAAAATAAAATAATTAGTGATATAAAAAAGATAACATATAGTAAAATTATTGGAATGGAACTGGAAAATTTTAATAATGCAACCATTGGAAAATATATATCATTTTTAGAGGGTGATACAGCTTCAATTAGTTCATTTTATGTATCTGCAATTAATTCATTTTTGACATGTGTAATTGCAATTGCAATGTCTGGTTATTTTATATTTAAAATATCTATACGATTATCTTTAGTTGGAATTATTGCAATACCTATAATGTTTATGATAAATATATATTTTGGAAAGACAATAAAGAAAATACAGGAAATGGCAAGGGAAATATCAGATAGATATGCTAATAACATTCAGGAATCATTAAGAGGTTTAAAAGAAATAAAAGGATTATCAATAGAAAGTATTGTAAAAAATAGAAATAGCCAAAACTTAGATGACTTATATCGAACTAATTTAAAAAAAAGTACAATATCATCTGTTGGGGGATTGACACAAAACTTATCAGGCTTTCTTATGCAAATTTTAATATACTACTGGGGGTGCGTTATGATTGGTGCAAGGAGTCTGTCAGTGGGACACTTTACGGCTTTTAATAGCTACATTAATCAATTTATATCATCCTTACAAAAAATATCAAATATTAATGTTTCATTTCAAACAACATTGGTTTCAATAGATAGATATGAAGAAATAATTTCAAATTGTAGACAAGAAGAACTATCTAGAAAAAAATATGGAGAGTTAAACGGGAACATAGAAGTTAAAGAGTTATTTTTTTCCTATGAAGATAAAAAAAATGTTTTTAATGGGTTAAATATAAATATCACTTCAAATGAATTGGTTGCGATTGTCGGAGCTAACGGTTCTGGAAAAACAACATTTATGAATCTTCTAATGGGATTTTATAAACCAAAGAGCGGTGAAATATTATTTGATAACTTAAATAGTTTGGAGATGGACTTAGTTACATTAAGAGAAAATATTACATATGTCCAGCAATATCCATTTTTATTTAATGATACGGTTAAAAATAACTTATTAGCTGTAAAAGAAAATGCTACGGAAGATGAGCTGGTTAAAGTTTGCAAAGATGTATGCTTATATGATACAATAATTAAAATGCCAAAGGGGTTTGATACAGTTATAGGAGATGGAGGTACAAAGCTTTCAGGAGGTCAAAGGCAACTATTATCCATAGCGAGAGGATTATTGAGAAATACAAAAATATTTTTGCTGGATGAGATAACCTCAAATATAGATGGATTGACTGAAAGAAATATTGTACAAACAGTTTTTAGATTGTCTCAAAATCATACAGTAATTATGGCTACACACAGGGCAACTACAATAATGCAAATACCTAGAATAATTGTTATTTGTGACGTGAAAAATGTTGCTGAGGGCACACATGAAAAACTTTTAAATGAATGCATGACATATAAAGAATTGTTTGAAAAAAATAGACAGCAATTAGTGTGCTGAGAATGTGAGGTTATAATGAATGATCTTGTAATTGAAACAAATGATTTGACAAAATGTTATGGAGAGCAAGTCTGCGTAGCACAGCTATGTCTTCATGTGCCAAAAGGAAAAATATATGCGCTTTTAGGGAGAAATGGAGCTGGGAAGACGACAACTATGAAAATGTTGTTGAATTTGGTAAAACCCACATCAGGATTTATTAAAATTTTTAATGATATTCATTTAGAAGATGCTTCAAAAGCGTATAGCCGTATAGGTGCACTGATTGAAACTCCTGGTTTTTATGATAACTTAACAGGAAGAGAAAATTTAGAAATTATAGCAAGATTGAGAGGACTTAATAGTATAGAAAGTGTTGATCAGGCTTTAAGTGTGGTCAACTTGGATAAAAATGATAAAAAAATTTTTGAAAAATATTCTTTGGGGATGAAACAAAGACTTGGTATTGCAGCAGCAATTATGCACAAACCTGAAATTTTGATTTTAGATGAACCAATGAATGGTTTGGATCCGATTGGTATTTACGAGATGAGGGAATATTTGGTTAACCTTTGTAAAGAGGGGAATACCACTGTTTTTATATCAAGTCATATATTAAGTGAAATAGAACAAATTGCAGATGTGATAGGGGTAATGAATCATGGCAGATTATTGGAAGAAGAAAGTATTACGGATTTACATAAACGTCTTCGTAGATATGCGGAGTATGAAGTGTCTAATGTAGAGTATGTGTTTTCATTATTAAAGGAACGATTGGATGTTTCTGAAATTTTGATTGATAGTAAGAATCGCATACGATTATTTGGCAAAGAGATGCACAGGATTGAAGAAATAAATAGTTATCTTATACAAAATAACATTCCTATCAGACAAATTAGGATAGAAGAAGAAAAATTAGAAGATTATTTTTCGGAATTAATAGGAGGTGGGGAAATTGGGTGAATTAGTATATTGTGAATTTCTAAAATTGAAACGCACAAAAATAAAAATTATTGCTTTTCTAGGTGTTTGTTCACCTCCGATTTTATCAATGTTTAGTAGTATACGAAGCTATATTTTTAACCCGGAGTATAGAATATCTTTGTTTACATTATATGATAATGCATTTATGTTTTTGATGCTTTTATTTGGACCATTAATATTTTCTGTCATAGCAGCTTATTTGTTTAGCCGGGAATATACGGGTAAAACATTAAAAACGATAATGGTTATTCCTATATCGAAAAAGAGATTTATGTCTTGTAAATTTTTGACATTATTTATTTGTACAATTACATTGATGTTGACTTTTTGGGTTGTGGTTTTGATATTATGTACAATTTGTAATATATTTGTTGGAGTAGATCAATTTAATATTGGAACTGCGTTTTTTTTCTTATTTAAAATTGTTGTGGGAGGAATATTGTTATATTTTACAATTACCCCAATGGCATATCTTGCATTTCGCACAAGAGGAATTATCGTTTCAATGATAGTAGCTGCTGTTATTGCATTAGTAAATGTCATTTTATCAAATTCTTCTTTTGCAGGTTTTTTCCCGTGGTCAGCAGCATATTTTATTTCTAATGGGAGAACAAGAGAAATGATATGTCCTGTTTACATAAGTTTAGCAATAATACTTTTAATGGCTTTCATTAGTTATAGGTGTTGTTGCAAAAGTTTTGAAAAAGAAGACATTAATTAACTTAGCTATATTTTATGTCATGCAAGGATAAAAAGATATATCTACATGTTAAGTGCCTAATCTCAAGGGGTGCAAACATGTATTGAAAAATCTCCGTTACCGGAGCGCCTTTCCTTTTATAGGCATTGGCAGCTTTCAAGGCTGAGGAAATATGAAATCTTGTAAAAAATCGTTTGATAGATTTAGAAATCTGCTTATCATTTTGAGCTGCTTGTGTTATACTTTTATTCATAGCATGAGCCTCCGGAAGTATGATTGTTTTTGGACAGCTCAATTATACCAAAACCTGATGGTTTCATGCTATTTTTTTGCCAGTTATTATTGAATTTTCAAGGTGCGTAGGCACTTATTCAAGTGCGAAGTTTGAGTAAAAAAGATATAGAAGTTAATGATAGAGAATCGGATTCAGATACATATTATGGACTAAAAATAAAATCAAAAACCGAAAGTGGAAGTAATGTATTTGTAAGTGGAATTGATAGTTTATATGTAAATCATTTTGAAAAAATTAATGTTGTAAAAGGAAGTGAGGAGGGGCTGCACAAGGTTCTTAATGAGAATGTCAATTCTATTTTAATGCCTGAGATTTTTGCAGCATCAAGTGATATTGGAAAGACAATAAAAATAAACATGGAAGGAAAAATGTATGATTTTATTGTTGCAGGTCTTTATTATTCCAATGATTTTAGTGAGTTAAATTGCTTTGTCAATATAAATTATTTGAAAGATACATTACATATTGGAAGCAATGAACATAATATAGTTTTTTTCAATGAAGGAAATAGCGTTTCTGATAAGAATTTACTTACAAAAGCAGATATTATGAGGAAGAGCAGAGAAAGAGCGGTAAGCGGAACCGAGATAGTGGAAGCAATCACATATCTGCTGATAACATGTGCTGTGATTTCACTGTTCATTTATTATTCGTTCATTGCAAAAAGCAATGAAAAAGATATCCTGAGATTTCAGGCAATGGGAATGCCATATTTGCAAATTATTAAAATCTATATTTGGAATGCAGTTTTTCCGATTATAATTTCTGGTATATTTTTACTTCCAATCACTAAAAAATTTACATATATATGTTTGTATGTAATGTTATCACCGTATTATTTTGTTGGAGTGAAGGACAGCGGAATATATTCTGAAATAGTTCTATTATTGTTATTTTCGCTAATATCAATAGCAGTTCAAATGTTTTATATTCTGAGATTAAAAGATAGAAAGAATTTTATTGAGGAACTTAGAAATCCTGGAATGTAGCACAAGGAGAAATAATGAAGAAAGAAATAATAAGAATTAATAATCTGAGTTACAAAGTCAAAGATGGTGATGAAAAAAAAATGTTGCTAAATAATATTAGCATCTCATTTGAGATGCCGGAGATTATTACCATATCAGGACCATCAGGTTCCGGAAAAACAACATTTTTATATGCAATTTCAGGGATGTTAGACAATTTAAAGGGTGAAATATACATAGAAGAAAAAAATATTTTAGCTTGCACAAAAAAAGAAAGAGAAAAAATACGCTTAAATGATATTAGCATTATTTTTCAAAATTTAAATTTATTTTCATTTATGAATGTTGAAGATAATATATTGTTGCCTTATTATATTAAGGAGCGAACGGTGAATGAGAAAACATGTCAATTAATGAATGAATATCTAACTATTATGAATTTAGCGGGAATAAATAAACGAGATATTCACTCATTATCAGGTGGAGAGCAACAGAGAGTGGCGATTGTCAGATCCATATTAGATTCAACAAAAATAATTTTGTGTGATGAACCAACTGCCAGTCTGGATAGGAAAAATACAGAAATATTCATGAAGACACTTGTGGATATTACGCAAAAAAGAAATGTGGCAGTTATGATCGTAACGCATGATGAAAACGTTGTGAAATATGGCACGGCAAAATATTATATGGAAGATGGAAAAATAAGAAAATATGAGTAGTACTCAACCTTGTCACTCTGTTGTGCTGCTACTGCATAGGCTGCACTGAGCGCCTAATAGAAAAACATGTATTTTTGTATGTGGAAAGGTTTAGGAAGAGATGAAAATACCGAAATTCAAAGTTCAAATGAAAGTTATATTGATGATTACAACCACTATTATATGTGTTTTTTTGATTCGGTTATTATTAATGGGTGGTCTGGCAAAACTGCTTTCATTCGATAGCCAGAGAACTGAAGTATATAAAGATACAGATATCACGCATTACCAGTGGTACATGGGAAAGAATGCTAAGAAAGAATATGCTGATAAATGGGGAATGGATGAAAGCATTTTTCCAGAAAGTATTACAGATCACATGGATGTACTGGATTATAAAATGGTTTACTATAATCCGTGGGACGCACAGTATTTAAGTTATCTGGTCGTCGAATATGATGATAAGAGTTATGAGGAAGAGATACAGAGATTGGAGCAATATGATTCAAAAGAATATAAAGGATATTTTGGAGCGAGAGGTTTTCGGGATAAGTACCAGCTTTTGGCAATAGAGGTTGATCCGGATCATGGATTGATATATGCACTGGAAGAAGAAAATAATCAGATTATTTATGTGGAATTGATTTTCTGTAATTATTTTTATGATATAGATTATCAAGATGAAATCGACATACAATATTTACCAATTGGATTTGATGCGACACCGGATAATGAATATCGTCAAAAGAGGCTGAATCAATAGAGGACAGTCTTGTTGGAGAAGATGGAATAACAGAATAAACTACACACAGACTGCTGTGCCGGGACGATGAAAAATCGTGCGGTGCAGCAGTTTTTTTATCCACAAATGATTGACGGAACCCCACAAAGAAGGTAATATTTTACCGAAAGAAAACTTGATAATTGTAAGGAAAATCATAGAGAAAGGTCATAGCATGGGCATTACAATAGAAGAATTAAAAAAACTAGATAAAAACACTTATCAGATCATTGATATCCGGGACGAGAACGAGATCGCCCACGGAGCGATTCCGGGAGCGGTAGCGACACCGGCAGATTCTATCGAAAGAAATGAGAACATTGATTTTTCAAAAAAATTAGTGATCTGCTGCAGCCGTGGACGTTTCAGCGTGGAAGTTGCCGAAGGACTGGAAGAGAAAGGAATGGATGCGGTAAGTCTGGAAGGCGGATATATTGCATGGCTTCTGGATGCGATGAAGCAGGAGGAAGAGGTAGACATCTGCAAGGATGTGGAACTTTCCATCCGTAAAAAGTTCCGTAAAAGCATCTGGTGCAAATTTACAAAAGCAATAAATCAGTATGAGCTTGTCAAACCGGGTGACCGCATTGCGGTCTGTATTTCCGGTGGAAAAGATTCCATGCTTATGGCAAAGCTTTTTCAGGAATTAAAAATTCACAACAAATTCGATTTTGAAGTGAAGTTTTTGGTCATGGATCCGGGATACAGTCCGGCAAACCGAAAAGTGATCGAGGAAAACGCCAGAAAACTCAATATTCCGATCACGATTTTTGAATCGGATATTTTTGATTCCGTATACAATATTGAAAAATCACCGTGCTACCTGTGTGCGCGGATGAGACGCGGACATTTATATCATTTTGCACAGGAGCTTGGATGCAATAAAATCGCACTCGGACATCATTATGATGATGTGATCGAGACGATCCTCATGGGTATGCTTTACGGAGCACAAATCCAGACGATGATGCCAAAACTTCACAGCACCAATTTTGAGGGAATGGAACTGATCCGTCCGCTTTATCTTGTGCGTGAGGACGATATCAAGGCGTGGCGTGACTATAATGGACTTCATTTTATCCAGTGTGCATGCAAGTTTACAGACACCTGTACCACCTGCAATAACGAGGAAAATCGTTCGAAACGTGTGGAGATCAAGGAACTGATCAAAAAATTAAAAGAAGTCAATCAGTACGTGGAAGGCAATATTTTCAAGAGTGTGGAAAATGTGAATCTGGAAACGGTTGTTGCCTATAAAAAGGACGGCGTAAAACATCATTTTCTCGATGATTATGATACAAAAAAGTAAGCAGAAGAAATCTATTAGCAAAAAATGAAAAAATATTGATTTTGGCTAATAGAGAAAAGATGATTTGAAAAGAAATGAAGAGGCTGTGATAGTCTCTTCATTTTTTTGGTACAAATTCGATTTTTAAAGTCATATCCATTGCATCTGCCAGACGTTTTAAGGTCAAAATGGATGGATTGGCGTTACCACGTTCCAGTTTGCTGATATCGCTCTGATAGATTCCCGTTTTTTCGGAGAGTTGTTTTTGTGTCAGCATGGCATATTCTCTTGCTCTTGCAAGGCTGGAAGCAAGTGCGAGGGATGGGTCAACAGATTCAATACGAATAAATACACCATCTTCCCAGATCGTTTCAGAATCTAAGTCCAGATCATCACTCCAGGACACACCATAGCCGCCGGTATCTGCATGAACTTTCGATGCGAGGGATGGATTATTGATAATTTCCTGAAATTGAGGAAGAATGGAAAGCATTTTCCGCAGGTCATATTGAATTACTTCACCACCTATAAAAATTGCCTGAAGAATATTCTGATCAATCATCGATACACTTTGCACTCTGTGAGCCATAGGATGCACCTCCTTCAAATTTTAATGATGTAAAGTTTTGTGTTTCCCACATATCATACAGCTTTTCTCTATAATTTGAAATAAATAGTTTGATTAGTTTTTGTTCTTTGGAAGGAATATCGCCTTCATACATTTCACCGCTTTCAATTGAAAATAGTCCTGAATAATCACCGTAAATTGCATGGATATGTGGCGGATTGTGTTCTTTTTGGCGCAGGTACATTTTTATTGTTATTCCAAAGAAACGTGCAATGACGGGCATATAATTCCTTCTTTCATATTTTTTGTATATTATATAGGATATATCCTATATAATCAAGATGTTTTACAAATTTTTAATACTCATTTCAGAAAAAATAGGGTATGATGTACACAGGAATTTTAGACAGAGAAAAGAATAATTCTCTGATTTTTCCACATAATAACTCCAAAGTGAAATAACAGCATTGGAGGAAAAATATTAAATGAAAGCCACAGGGATTGTACGCAGAATAGATGATCTGGGAAGAATTGTAGTTCCGAAAGAAATTCGGAGAACCTTAAGGATCCGGGAGGGCGATCCTTTGGAAATATTTACCGACCGGGAGGGCGAGATCATTCTGAAAAAGTATTCGCCAATCGGGGAGCTGAGCCAGTTTGCGGGAGAGTATGCGGAAAGTCTGGCGCAGACAACCGGACATCTGGTATTGATCACGGACTGCGACCATGTTGTGACGGCATCCGGTAACGGCAAGAAAGAATATGAGGGCAAGCCGATCAGCAAACAGCTGGAAGACGCCATCAGCGAACGGAAAAATTTTCTCGCAAGCAGAAATGATGCAGAGTTTGTCAAGGTGACATTAGATGATGCCGGAGAATTCGGGCAGCAGGCGCTCAGCACGATCATCTGCGAGGGGGATGCGATCGGAGCCGTTATTTTATATGAAAAAGACGAGAAATCCAGAATGACAGAGACGGAGAGCAAGCTTGCGATCGCAGCAGCGGGTTTCCTGGGAAAACAGATGGAACAATAGGAGCTGCTGGAATGATTACGGAAAATGAGGACAAAGCATGAAGTTTATGCATATTTCAGACGTGCATCTCGGAGTAAAACCGGATGCAGGCAAAGCATGGAGTGAAAAAAGAGCGCAGGATATCTGGGATTCTTTTGCGGAAATGATCGAGATCGCGGCAGAAGAATCCCCGGATTTTTTGCTGATTTCAGGTGATCTTTTTCACAAACAGCCATTGAAAAGAGAATTGAAGGAAGTCTGTGGTCTGTTTGCACGCATACCGCAGACGAAAGTGCTTCTTATGGCAGGAAACCACGATTACATACAGCAAAATTCTTTTTACAGGACATGTGAGTGGTCGGAAAATGTCTGTTTCTTCCCGCGCGAGGAAGTAATGTGTTTTGATTTCCCGGAGCAGAATACGACGGTTTATGGTCTGAGCTATTGGCATCGTGAGATCCGGCAGGCTTTGTACGATGAAGTTTTTCCGACAAATACGGACAGAATTAATATTCTGCTCGCACATGGAGGCGATGAGCGGCATATTCCTTTTTCGGTGGAAAAGATTCTGCGGCATGGATTTGATTATATTGCAGCGGGACACATCCACAAAGGTGGGCAGCTTGTGCAGGGCAGGGCGGTCATGGCGGGCGCACTGGAGCCGACAGACTGTAATGATACCGGTGTGCACGGATACTGGAAGGGAGACATCGGCAAAACGCATTGTGAGGTCTCTTTTTATCCGGTGCGAAAGTGTGAGTATTGCCACGAAGCGGTGGAGGTGACACCGGGGACAACCGGATATGATGTCATGCGACAGATAAAAACACTGTTGGCAGAACGTCCGGCGTATCAGTATTTTCGGATCTGTTTACAGGGATACAAAGATCCGGACGTGATATTCGATCTTGATAAATTGTCGCATCTGGAACGGATCGTGGATGTGACAGAGCAGCTTCGGCCGGATTATGACTATGAAAAACTGCTGGCTGAACATGAAAATTCCCTGTTGGGAGCTTACATTGCAGACATGCAGAAAAAAAGGCAGGATCCGGTTGCTGCGAAGGCATTGGAATACGGCGTTAGCGCATTGTTGGGGCATGAGATATGCAGATAAAGGAAGCAGACATTTTTCAGTTTGGAAAGCTACAGAACAAAAACATATCCTTTGAACCGGGGATGAATGTCATATATGGAAAAAATGAGGCGGGCAAATCGACATTGCACAGCTTTTTATGTGCGATGCTTTTTGGCATGGAAAAAGGAAGGGGCAGGAGTTCTGCCACAGACGCCTACAGTCAGTATGAACCGTGGCATGCACCGTCGTTTTATGCGGGTGCACTAAAGTTTACGGTTGGACAGCAGAAGTTTTATCTGGAACGCAATTTTTATTCCAAAGAGAAAACGGATTATCTGAGGAATGAGCTGGATGGGGAGGAACTGTCGGTCGGCTTTGGTGATCTGACCATGCTTTTGGGCGGTGTCAGCAAAGAAAGTTATGCCAATACCTACGATATCACGCAGGCGGGCGCTGCTACCGGAAACCAGATGGTAAAAATCCTTGCAGAGTATCTCACGCAGGCATCGGATGGCTCTGACAGCGGCGTGACAGTTACGGAGGCAGCAGCTTCCTTAAATGCCAGAAAACGGGAATTACAGCAGGAGCAGAGAAGGATAGACGAGGAGAGGGAAGTGCGTCTTAAGGAGCTTCGATTGGAGAAGAACCTGCTTGAACAGGAATGTGAAGGGATACGTGAGTCCATAGAAAAGTATGAAGCGCATTATGCAGACGATGAGAGTGGAATGCATGCCAAGTACCATGAGCAGACCGGCAGTACGGAAGATTGGCAGCCAGAAAAAACTGGCTATATCCTATCCTTCTTCGCAATCCTGATCGCAATAATATTATTTGGTTTCAAGGTTTACATAACACCAACCATTTTCTGGACAGGTGAACTTGCAGCTCTTGCAATCGCATTATTTTCTGCAATCCGGCAGTACAAAAAGAATCAAAACCGTACCAAACTCCAAGCGGCATCCATGCAGGCGGAGCAATTAAGGGAGCTGCGTGAGCAGAAAGTGATGGAAGCACAGATGCAGCAAAAGAAACGTTTGGCAGACCAGATGCTTACGGAGTGGAAGGATTCTCTCCGGGAAAAGGAAAACCGTCTTTTTAATCTGGAGGAAGAGATCACAAGGCAGAGTGTGCAGGGTGAGGCAGAGCGTCAAAAGGCGGAAGATATTCAGGCATTGGAGCTTGCGGCACAGGAAATCACAAGGATTTCCCAATCTTTTTACGAGGATATGCAGGATGAACTGAATGCGGAGATTTCCAGATATGTGTCCTTATTTACAACAGGAGCTTATGACAGTGTAAGGCTCGATGAGCAGGGGCAGCTGCAGATTCTGACAGAGGGAAGGGAAGTCAGGCCAGGGCTATTAAGCCGTGGCACGTTGGAGCAGATTTATCTGGCGCTGCGCCTTGCGGTGGGAAATGTTGTGACGAAGGAAGAACCGCTTCCAATCTTATTGGATGAAGCGTTTGCCATGTATGATGACGATCGTCTGGCGCAGACCTTGCAGACACTTTCGACCTTACAAAACCAGATATTCCTTTTTACCTGTCAGAAACGCGAAGTGGAAATGCTAAGGAAAATGAATTTGGATCACAACCTGATTGAGATGTAAGCGTAGCATTAAAGATAACATGAAAAAAGCCGATATCTAATTCATGATAATAGAGTGTTCGCGGAACGTGCATTCTATTGTTTATAAAAATTTTCGGACAATTCAACAATTATCTGCATAGAAATGTTCTTACAGGGGGAATGAGTTTATGTCAATTGCAATCAGGGCAAACCAGAGTGGAGTGGATCAGGCAGCGGCACAGAAAGCTGCTGAGAAAAAAGGACATCAGAATGTCGTAAAATCCGTCAACGCAGGCGGTTTTCTGCGTAAAAATGACACACAGAGCCAGATCGAGGCGCGCAGAAACAATGCGAAAAAACAGGCATTAAAAGTGGTCAGTGATGCATGGAAAAGTGACAATAAATCCGCTGACAGCATTGCGGATATGGAGGGGTTAAAGCAGTCCAAAGTATCCGAGATGAACGAGATTCGTGCCAAAATGAAAGATATCGAGAATACCAAAAAATCTTTGCAGGAAGAGTATGGTGTGGCAGACGGATCGCAGGAACAGAAAGATTTAGAGCTTTTGGAAAAGTACCAGAATAATATGAACGGTTCTTCCTATGACCAGTTTTCAGACGAAGAGCTCTCCAGATTGAAGGAACTGCAGAATGCACCGCTCACAGAGTACCAGAAGAAAGTTCTGAACTTAAACAGCATGAAAGGGCAGGTCAGCGTGGAGGCAGACCGCAAACAGTTTGAGGTCAATGCGCTCACTGCGTCTATCTCGGATGCCACGTTAGAGCAGTTAAAGTCCAGAGATATGGAAAAAGCATCGGATGCCGCAGATGAGATTATGGATTCTGCCAATAAAGAGATTCTCGGAATGCTTATCGAGGAAGGCAAAAACAATGCCGATGAGAAGGTCGAGGAAGAGAAAGAGAAGGCAGAGGAAGCGGCAGACAAGAAGGAAGAACAGGATAAGCAGATCGAAGAGGCAAAAGAGAAGCGCAAAAATCAGGAAGAGATCATCGAGGGACAGCAGAATGCCGATCAGCTCGAACAGGATGTTTCCATGCAGAAACAGAATATAAGTAAAATGGATGAGGCACAGAAAAACATCCAGAAGATTCTCAAAGAGAAGAATCTCGTGAACGAGGATCTGAAAGGAATCGAGATCGACCTGAATTTTTAAAGGATGAATGATATCTTTGAAGCTATGAAATCGTTACGACAGATCATGCATATCTATGGAGAAATCTGGAAAGATTAATGTTAGAAAAAGCAGATTTTATCAGAAAAACAATGACAGAGCCAGAAAGGAGTGCATGATGTCAAAAACAAAGAAAAAGAAAAAACACCGGCTATTCTGGCACTTTTTCCGCATACAGCTTGTACTTCTGGTGCTGGTACTCGGAGCGGCTGCCTATTATTTTTACGGCGGTTATGGAAAACAGGTTGAGGAATTAAGGCAGGAGGCAGTGCGGCTTGTCAGGCAGTCGGATGTGAATACTTTTAAGGCAAATCAGACCAGCATTGTCTACGCATCGGACGGCAGCGTGATCTCCACCCTGAAAGGGGAAAAAGATTCCTACTACGTTTCCATTGAGGAGATGCCGGTGGATGCGGTGACTGCCATTGTCAGTATCGAGGATAAAAAGTTTTTCAGGCATCATGGAATTGATTACCGTGCATTGCTCCGTGCAGTAAAGGCGATGGTACAAAATGGTGAAGTGAAGCAGGGTGGAAGTACGATCACCATGCAGCTGGCGCGGAATATTTTTCTGTCACAGGAAAAGACGTGGCAGCGAAAAGTGGAAGAGATGTATATTGCAACGGAACTCGAAAACAAATATTCCAAGGATCAGATTTTGGAGTTCTATTTAAATAATATTTATTTTGGAAACGGATATTACGGGATCCAGTCTGCGGCGAGAGGATATTTCGACCGTGATGTGGAAAGTCTTTCTTTGTCCCAGATTGCTTTTTTGTGTGCAATTCCGAATAACCCGACGCTCTATGATCCGGTGACAAACCAAGACAACACCGTTTTCCGACGTGACCGTATTTTGAAAAATATGCTCGATGACGGCAAAATCTCGCAGATGGATTACGCGCAGGCGGTGGCGGAGCAGATCACATTGAACCGTCCACAGGCACTTGCAAAAAATGATTACGTTGAGACATACACCTACTACTGTGCGACAAGGGCGCTGATGGAGCAGCAGGGGTTTGTTTTCCATGAGGATTTTAAGACAGATGAGGAGCAGCAGGCATATGAGGACACTTACAATGCTCTCTATAGTGAATGCCAGAAAAAACTTTATACCGGCGGATACCGCATTTATACCTCCATTGACCTGTCGTTGCAGGACGGATTGCAGCAGTCGGTGAATGATACGCTTTCCGGTTATACCGGGGTAAATGACGAGGGTGTCTATGAACTGCAGGCGTCTGCGGTCTGTATTGATAATGACAACGGATATGTGCGTGCGATCGTGGGCGGGCGAAGCCAGGAATTTCCGGGTTATACCTTAAACCGTGCCTATCAGAGTTTCAGACAGCCGGGTAGTGCGATAAAACCGCTGACCGTGTATACACCAAGCTTTGAGCAGAACTATACGCCGGACACGATCGTGGTTGATGAGCCGATCGAGGATGGCCCAAGGAATGCTAACGGCACATATCTTGGAGAGATTACGGTCCGCACTGCGGTGGAAAAATCCGTCAATACGATCGCGTGGAAGTTGTATGACCAGCTCACGCCGGATAAAGGCTTGTCTTATCTTAAGGCGATGAATTTTTCCAGGATCAGTCCGTCTGATTACAGGCTTGCAACGGCACTGGGCGGTTTCACGAACGGTGTCTCTGCGTTAGAGATGGCATCCGGTTTTGCAGCAATCGAGAATGACGGATATTACCGCACACCAACCTGTATCGTGAAGATTGAGGATGGAAACGGAACAGTTTTATATGATTCGGGGCAGAAACCGGTTTTGATCTATAAGAAAAATGCGGCGCGCATGATGACAGATGTCTTAAAAGGCGTCATCACGAACGGAACCGGAAAAGGACTTGACCTTGGAGATATGCCATGTGCGGGCAAGACAGGAACGACAAACGATCAGAAAGACGGATGGTTTGTCGGCTATACGAGATATTATACTACAAGTGTCTGGGTAGGCTATGACATGCCAAAAAAATTGGAGGGATTAATGGGAAACACTTATCCGGGAAAAATATGGCAGTCATTTATGAGCAAGGCGCATGAGGGACTGGAGCCGCTCGAATTTCTGCCGTATGCAAGAATTTCGGATGATCTGCTCCAGCAGCAGGAGAGCGGGAGCGGACAGCCTGAAGATAATCCGGCGGAGGAAACGCCGGAAGAAGAGACACCGGTTGGAGAGATACCGGTTGGTTAAAAATAAAGCAAAATATGCCATAGAATACAATTGACAGATAAAAATGGAAACGTTATCATTAAGATAATGCAGGCAAAACTATGGTGGGTACATAGACGCAGAAAATATAGGGAAATCAGGGAGAAAAATCATGAAGAAATACGCATTTGGAGTTGATATCGGGGGTACAACCTGTAAGATTGGATTTTTTGACACAAACGGAACACTGTTAGACAAATGGGAAATTAAGACCAATACAGAAAATAATGGTGAGTCGATCCTTTCCGATGTCGCAAAGGCAGTGGACAACAAGCTGGCACAGGAAGCGATCAGCAAGGATGATGTGCAGGGAATCGGAATCGGAGTTCCGGGACCGGTTGACAGCCAGGGCGTGGTACACCGTTGTGTAAATCTTGGCTGGGGCGTGGTAAATGTTGCAGAAGAGTTAGGCAACCTTACCGGATTGACGATCAAAGTCGGAAATGACGCAAATGTTGCCGCTTTAGGCGAAATGTGGCAGGGTGGAGCAAAGGGTTCTAAGGATGTCATCATGGTAACACTTGGAACAGGTGTCGGCGGTGGAATCATCGTAGACGGAAAAGTAGTTGCAGGATTTAACGGAGCCGGCGGTGAGATCGGTCATATCACCGTGAACAATGATGAGATCGAAGCTTGTAACTGTGGACAGTACGGATGCCTGGAGCAGTATACTTCTGCGACAGGAATCGTTCGTCTCGCAAAGAGAAAACTTGCAAAATCCTCAGAGGAGACAAGCATCCGTGAAATTCCAAACCTGACTGCAAAGGATGTCTTTGACGCAGCAAAAACAGGAGATGCAATCGCAATTGGACTAGTAGATGAAGTATGTGAGATCCTAGGTTCCACACTTTCTAACATCGCATGTGTGGTAAACCCGGAGATCATCGTGATCGGCGGTGGAGTTTCCAAAGCGGGCGATATCTTATTGGATAACATTAAAAAACACTTTGTTGAGACAGCATTCATGGCATGCCGTGATACGAAGTTTGCATTGGCAGGACTTGGCAATGATGCCGGTATGTACGGATGCGTAGAGATGTTACTGGATTAATAAAATGAGCAGTAAATTTGTTGCCTGCCTTGGAAAAGGCGGGCAGAGAGATATGGCGGAGTCATTTGCCAGACGTGCAGGTGCCTCGCTTTTAGACAAGCCGGGGGAGGAACTGACGGTTCTTTTTGATGCAAAAGGAGTTTCTCTCATCGGATATGGTTTAAGCTATCAGGGCGATTTTGAGGGTATGCTGCACAGAGTGAGTGACGGCAGACTTGCGCATGAAATGCTGGTGCGCGCAGCTAAAACAACGCAGACAAATGTAAAGGGAATTGATGCGACTGCCGGAATGGGGGAGGATGCTTTCCTGCTTGCTGCCTGTGGGTATGAGATGACGTTATATGAACAGAACCCGGTTGTGGCAGTTCTGTTAAAAGATGCGCTCCGCAGAGCAAAGAAACACCCAAAGTTGAAAGATATTGCTGCCAGAATGCAGCTTGTGGAGGGCAACAGTATAGACGAGTTAAAAAGCCGTGTGGATGACATTGATCTGATCTATCTTGATCCGATGTTTCCGGGCAGACAAAAATCGGGACTGATCAATAAAAAACTGCAATTGATCCAGAAACTTGAACCTCCGTGTTCGGATGAGGTCGAATTGTTTGAGACGGCGATTCAGGCAAAGCCTTCCAAGATCATTGTAAAACGCCCGCTGAAAAGCCCATTTCTTGCTGGGAAAAATCCAACCTATGAATTAAAAGGAAAAGCAATACGGTATGACTGCTATGCATTGTAAACCGGAGTTTAACGGACGTAGTGTCGCAGATTCCGTAGTGCTTTTATAGGTTGTGAAGGGCAGATATAAGCGTCCTCTCACAAGTCAGAATT